>WNFP01000181.1_pt1 | contig 46838 bp, 47 predicted proteins | sample 5400201 | NCBI WGS metagenome assembly WNFP01 (sample SAMN13153355, study PRJNA577476) | soil metagenome | isolation source: 115 cm saprolite under Madrone tree | place: USA:California | collected 2016-06-14 | reverse complement strand
GTTGATCCCGTCGTGCTGGTTGTTGATGCGCGTCATCTCGCGGATGACGGACTCGGTGAAGCCCTGGACCCGCTTCGAGATCATGGCCGGCTCCGGCGGCTCAGCGCCCTCCGGCGATGGCCGGAACGATGGACACCTGGTCTCCCGTCTTGAGCTCCGTCTTCGAGCCCTGGAGGAAGCGTACGTCCTCCTCGTTGATGTAGAAGTTGATGAAGCGGCGCACCTCGCCGCTTTCGTCGACGAGGCGCTCCTTCATCCCGGGATATTGCTGCTCGAGACCGTGGATGAGATCGCCAACGTTTGCGGCGTCGACCTGCACCTCGGCCTGTCCCTTGGTCAGCGAACGGAGCGGCGTGGGAATCCGTACGAGCACAGCCATTTGCACTCTCCTCTCCATCGGTAGGGGATTTGAGCCCCGGATTGACAAGCACGATCCGGACCGGCTAGTCCGGATCACCGACCGAGCCAGCAATTCTGAATACTAAACACGCGATCCGCGGGAAAGTCAACGGAACTTCGAGGGAAAATCGCCCGATGCCGTATCATCACCAGCCGTGAGGCGCATGCTGCCGCCCCTCCTCCTGCTCCTGGCCTACGGCATCGCCTTCGGCCAGGCGGCCCTCGGCGGCGTTCTCGCTTTCGACGACCACCCAGGTCAGCTCTATCGCCTCTATCACGCCGTCAGTATCGGATTGGCGCCGTGGCGGCTGAACACCGGCTGGTGGGGCGGCTACGCCGAGCTTCAGTACTACCCGCCGGGCGCAGCCTGGCTCGGCGCGGCCATTCATCAAGCGTCGCTTGGCGCAGTCGGCGTGCCCGCCGCGTATCAGGCGGTTCTCTGGATCGCGTGGCTGCTCCCCGGGCTCGCCACGTTCGCGCTGTTGACGCGGCTCTTGGGCAACGGCTGGCTCGCCCTGCCGGGCGCATTCGTCGCGCTGACCCTCTCGTCGGGATCGCGGAGCGGAGTCGAGGAAGGGCTGCATTGGGGGCTCGTGTCGGCGCGCATCGGTTGGGGGCTCCTCCCCCTCGTGGCGCTCGCCCTCACCAACTGGGTCGACGGCGCGCGCCGGGCTCCTTTGGCAGCCGCGCCGCTCCTCGCCGCGGTGATCTTTTTCCATCCGGCTCACGCGCCTGCCGCCCTGCTCCTGATCGTGCTGGGCGCCTGGCTCGGCGAAGAGCCCGAGGCGCGTCGCTGGAGGCAGGCCGCCCTCGTCGGGGCGCTCGGCGTCGGATTGAGCGGTGTTTGGCTCGTGCCTCTTCTCGCGCATCTTCGCATGGCGCTGCCGCTCGCCTGGGGCGACGCTTCACCTCTCGGCCTTGCCCTGGCGCTGGCTCGCCCGCTGGTGATCGTTCTGGTCCTGGCCGAGGCCGCGGCGTGGCTCTCGGCGCGCGCCGCGGGCGGAGAATCACCGGCCACGCGCTTGCTCTTCGCATTCGCGCCTGCGATAGCGGCCGTCGTGGCCCTCGACGCTCTCGTGGCCGGGCCGCTCGGGATTCTCTGGCTGCCTGCCGACAGGCTTACCGACAGTCTCTTGCTCGCGCTCGTTCTGGGCGCCTCGTTGGCCACCCCTCTCGTCGCCGCCCGTCTCCCGCGAATCGGCAATACCGCGACGGCCATGCTGCTCCTCGGCGGGGCGTTGCTTCTCTCCGGCGGCTCGCCCGAGCCCGGTCTTAGCCTGTGGCCCCAGCGTGGACAGTGGCCGGGCTACGACACCGTCGTCCGCGTCACAGGAATCGAGCCGCTATGGACGGCGCTCCGACAAGCTCCACCGGGCCGCGTCCTCTTTCTTCGCTCCGGACTCAGGCTCGACGATCGTCCGGAGTGGTGGCGACCGCACAGCCACATCACGGCATTGACCCCCGTAGTCACGGGCCGACAGATCCTGAATGGCACGTTCACCCACCCTTCTCCGATCGCCGGTCTCATCTACACGGGATCGCCTGAGCCACAGGCGCTGACAGCCTTGGTCGAGCAGCGGGACGGCCTCACGATCTTCGGCCGCTCGCTCGATAGCCTCGACGTCGACGAGTTCTCGCGCTGGGCCCGCCTGCTGGGGATCTCGGCCGTCGTCGCGACCGACCGGGACCACGGATGGCTCCGCTTCCTCGACGCGAATCCCGAGTTCGCGCCGCCGGAGCGCATCGGCCCCTTCAGAGTCTACTTCGCGCGGACCGCGCGCCCCCTGCCCGAGCCCACCGGCGGGCAATCCTGGCGGGTTTCCCTTGAAGCGGGTCAGCGAGGTTGGGTCGAGACCGGCCTGGCGTACTCGCCGCTCTGGCAGGCCGAGAGCGCCGGCAAGCCGTCGCCGGTCCGGCGCGGCAAGTGGGGCACGCTCGAAGTCGAGGTCCCAAATGGCGGCGGAGACATCTCTCTTCGCCATGCGAGGGGTTACGCCGAGAGCGCAGGGACGCTGCTCACCATCGCCTCCGCGCTCCTGCTCGGCGCCCTGTACGCGCGCACACGGCTTGCGAGCGGGCGCCCTCCGCCCGCATGATCGGACGAGATGAGCGACAAGGCGTCCGCGTCGGACCACTCGCACAATCCCGCGGTTCGCTACTTCAAGATCCTGGGCCCCGGCCTCGTCACGGGCGCATCCGACGACGATCCGAGCGGCATCGCCACCTATTCGGTCGCCGGAGCCGCGTACGGCTACGGCTTCCTCTGGACCGCCATCGTCACCTTCCCGCTCATGGCCGCCATCCAGCTCGTGTGCGCCCGGGTCGGGCTCGTCACGGGCCTCGGCCTGGCGGGCGCCGTGAGAAACCACTACCCGAGACCGCTCCTCGTCGGCGCCTGCACCATCCTCCTGGTCGCCAACGTATTCAATATCGCGGCGGACCTGGGCGGCATGGCCGAAGCCGCCGCCATGCTCACGGGGCTGCCGGCCGCCCCCCTCATCCTGGTTTTCGGCGTCGGCATCGCGCTCGTCACCGTGTACACGAGCTATGCGACGTTCGCCCGTTACCTCAAGTGGCTGACGGCTGTCCTCTTCGCCTACATCGCCGCCGCGTTCCTCGCGCGTCCGGACTGGACCGCTGTCATGCGGGCGACCGCGCTTCCCGCCATTCAGTGGAATGCACAGTCCGTCGGAACTCTCGTCGGCATCCTGGGCACCACCATCTCGCCGTACCTCTTCTTCTGGCAGGCGTCCCAGGAGGTCGAGGATCAGAAGGAGCACGGGAAGACGACGCTCGCCCAGCGGCGCGGGGCCACGCCCCACGAGCTGGCCGACGCCCGGCTCGACGTCAACACCGGAATGTTCTTCTCCAACCTCGTCATGTACTTCATCATCCTGGCCACGGCCTCGACGCTCCACCGGTCGGGCCAGCAGGGCATCGAAACGGCGCGGCAGGCCGCCGAGGCGCTCCGCCCTCTGGCGGGCGATGCTGCCTATCTTCTCTTCGGCCTGGGTCTCATCGGGACGGGCCTCCTCGCCATCCCTGTCCTGGCAGGCTCGGCGTCCTTCGCTATCGCCGAGCTTCTGCAGTGGCGCTCGGGTCTCGACCTCAAGCCCAGCCGGGCGGGCCGCTTCTACCTCGTGCTGGCAGGCGCCATCGCCGCGGGCATGCTGCTCGCGATTTTCCAGACCAACCCGATCCGTGTCCTGTTCCTGTCGGCCGTCCTCAACGGACTTCTCGCGCCACCGCTCATGGTGCTGGTAATGCTCGTCGGCAGGAACCGGAGAATCATGGGCGAGCAGGTCACCGGCTTCTGGCTGACCCTCCTCGGCTGGGCGGCCACTGTCGTCATGGCCGCCGCCGCCGTAGCATTCTTTCTGACCGCGGGCGCCTGACGGCTACCGGTCAGACCAGGGGATCGTAGTTGAAATACTGTCCCGAGGTTTCCAGCGGGATCAGATGATGCTTGAGCGTGCCGGGGAACATCTCGGCCAGCCGCTCCGGCGTCCATCCCTGGTCGTGGTGCATGTTCCGGATCGGCCGCATGTGGTTGAACAGCATGATCTCCTTGCCGCGAACCCCGAACACCTGGCCCGAGATCTCCTTGGCCGCCTCGCTCGCGAGGAAGACCGCCACGGGCGCGATGTGCTCAGGGCCCATCTTCTTGATCTTGTCGACCCGCGCCTTCTGCGCCTCGGTCTCGGTCGGGATCGTTCCGATCATCCGCGTCCACGCGAATGGCGAGATGCAGTTCGCCGTGACGTTGTAGCGCGCCATGTCGAGCGCCGTGACCTTGGTCAAGCCGACAATGCCGAGCTTCGCCGCGGCGTAGTTGGCCTGTCCCACGTTGCCGACAAGCCCCGAGGTCGAGGTCATGTTGACGAGGCGCCCCCACTTCTTCTCCCGCATGTGGGGCACAGCCGCCCGCGTCACGGCGAAGGTGCCCTTGAGGTGCGTGTTGATGACGGCGTCCCACTCTTCCTCCGTCATGTTGAAGATCATGCGGTCGCGGAGGATGCCCGCGTTGTTCACGACGATGTCGACGCTGCCGAACTGGTCGAGCGCGGTCTGGACGATGGCCTGGCCGCCCGCCATGGTCGACACCGAGTCGTAGTTGGCCGCGGCCTGGCCGCCGTGGCCCTTGATCTCGTTGACGACGTCGTCGGCCGGTCCCCGCTCGCCACCCTTGCCGTCGGCGGCCCCGCCGTAATCGTTCACGACGACCTTGGCGCCGTACTTTGCCATCAGGATCGCGATCTCCCGCCCGATTCCGCGGGCCGCGCCTGTCACCACCGCCACCTTGTCCTTGAGCATCGAAGCCGTCGCCATCGGGAATCTCTCCTCGTTATGAGCGTGTCAGATGATGCCCTCGGCGGCCAGCGCGTCCAGCTCCGCCGCCGTCAGGCCCGCTTCTCCCAGAATCTCGCGCGAGTGCTCGCCCATGGCCGGCGCTCCGGTGCGTATCGTCCCGGGCGTCTTCTCGAGCTTGACCGCGGTGGCCATCGTCGTGAAGCGCCCCGCTTTGGGATGGTCCTGCTCGACGATGAGGCCCGTCGCGAGCACGGCAGGGTGGCGCACCAGCTGCGCATAGTCGTTGATCGGAGCGCAGAGCACGTCGAGCGGCTCGAGCGCCGCCATCCATTCCTCGACCGTGCGTCCCGCGATGGCGACCTCCAGCAGCGCGGTCAGCTCCTTGCGGTTCGCGAGGCGGTCCGCGCGCGCGGCGAAGCGCGGGTCGTCCGCCACCTCGGGCCGGCCGGCCGCCGCGCAAAAGGGCCGCCACGTGTCGTCCTTCCACACCGCGAGAAAGATCCACCCGTCGCGCGCGTGGAACGCCTGGTACGGCACGAGATTCGGGTGTCCGCTCCCATAGCGGCCGATCGGCACGCCGGTCTCGTGGAAGACCGACAGCCGCGCAAGGTGCGAGAGGAGCGCCCCATCGAGCAGCGAGACGTCCACGCGCTGCCCCTCGCCCGTCCGGCCGCGCGCGATCAGCGCCGTGAGAATGCCCTGCGTCGCGAGCAGGCCGCCGATGGTGTCGACCACGGGCGCCCCGACCAGCGCCGGACCGCCCTCCGCCTCGCCGGTCACGGCCATGATGCCGCCGACGGCTTGCGCGAGCGCGTCGAGCCCGGGCTTGTTGCGCCACGGCCCGTCGGGCCCAAACGCCGACAGGGAGCAGTAGACGAGCCGGGAATTGAGCGGCCCGAGCGTCGCGTAGTCGATGCCGAGCTTCTCGGCCACGCCGTTGCGGTAGCCCTCGAGCAGGACATCCGCGGTTCTCACCAGGCGATAGAAGGCCTCGCGACCCATGGGCTTCCCGAGATCGATGCAGAGGGCGCGCTTGTTGCGGTTGACGGTGAGATGCAGGATGCCCTCGCCCGCGCGGGCTATGCCGTAGACCGTTCGGGACGCGTCCGGAGACTCACGCGACTCGACCTTGATGACGTCGGCTCCCATGTCGGCCAGGTACATGCCGCACGTGGGCCCGGCGATGAGATGCGCCAGCTCCAGGACGCGCACGCCCTCGAGCGCTCGAGCAGGGGGGGAAGTCATGGCCGCCACAACCTACCACAGCACAGGAGCCCCGGCACGCGTACGAGCCACCTCAACGAGAGCGAAGCGCAGCGGTGAACTCGGCGCCCAGGATGAACACGATGCCGGAGTAGTACGCGAACATCCCCAGCGCGACCAGGGCCCCGAGGGGTCCGTAGATCGCATCGTACACGCCGACCCGGAGGATGTACCAGCGAAAGGCCCACTTCGCGGCCTCCCACAGAATGCTGGCCAGGAGCGCGCCCGCCAGCGCCGCCCCCGCCGGCACCCGCTGGTGGGGGAAGTACCGGTACATGATGAAGAAGAGCAAGGTGCTGGAGATCACGGCGAGCGCCATGAAGATCGAGCGGATCCACTCGGCGGGCATCTTGGTGGGTACTAACAGCAGGAGCCGGAACCACCCGAAGAGGTCGAAGACGACGATGCTCGCGAGGAACAGGACGCCCATGACGAGGAGAAGGATCAGATCCTTGCCGATCTCGCGCAACAGTCCCGGACCCCGGCTGAACCCGAAGATGTCGTTGAGCACGAGCCTCAGTGACGCGAACATCTGGCTGGCGAAGAGGAGCAGCACCCCCGTGCCGAGGAGGCCCGAGAGCCGACGCCGCCGGATGATCTCGCCGAGAGAGGACTGCAGCTCGTCCTTGTACACCGGGATCAGCTCGGACAGCTGCCTGACCACCAGCTCGGACGCCGCCTTGCGGCTCAGGACGAAGCCTGCCAGCGACACGATGAAAAACAGAATGGGCACGAGGCACGTCAGGAAGCTGAACGCGAGCCCCGCGGCGTGGAAGAATCCCCGGTGCGCCCGGAAGTTGACGACCGCGGCTTTGAGCGCCCTCATGGCATCGGCTACACCACGCTCTTGATCAGGCCGCCGTCCACCTGCACGACGCACCCGGTCATGTAAGAGGCCCGCTCCGAGGCCAGAAACACGACCATGTTGGCGAATTCCTCGGGCTCGCCGATCCGGCCCATGGGGATGTCGGCCGTCGAGCGCGTGGCGATCCACTCCTCGAGGCTCTTCCCCGCCCGCGCGGCCAGGTCCTTCTGGTGTCCGAGGAAGCGCTCCGTGCGGATGCGCCCCGGCAGGACCATGTTGACCGTGATGCCGTCCCGCGCCAGCTCGTTGGCGAGGGTCTTGAACATCCCGGCGATGCCGGGCCGGACACCGTTCGAGAGGATCAGTCCCTCGACGGGCTGCTTGACCGAGCTCGACTGGATGGCCAGGATGCGCCCCCACTTCTTCTTCTTCATGTCGGGCAGGACGGCCCGGATGAAGCGCACGGTCGAGAGGTGGACCTGCTCGAAGGCGGCCTTCCACTGCTCGTCCGTCATCTGCTCGAAGGGCCCAGGCGGTGGACCGCCGACATTGGCCACGAGCACGTCCACGCCGCCCCACTTCTGCCGCGTCGCCGTCACGACGCGCTCGATGTCCTCCGGCTTGTTGGCGTCGGCCGGCACCGCGAGTACCTCCGCGCCGGTCTTCTTGCCGACGTCGGCTGCCGCCGCGCGGAGGTCCGCCTCGCCTCGCGCGCACATGGCCACGTGCGCGCCTTCGGCTCCCAGTCCCATGGCCGAAGCGCGGCCCATCCCCTTGCTCGCCGCGACCACCAGCGCCACCTTGCCCTTGAGCCCCAGGTCCATGACTCCCCTCCGGTCAGATCTGCTTGTAGAAATCCGCGCGGTCGCCGCCCGTCACGTCGAGCCGCTTGAGCTCGTTGTCGCGCATTACCTCGAGCGCGATGCGCTCTCCGGGTCCATGCCGCCAGAGCGAGAGGTACAAGTCCTTGCGCGTCGGGACCTGCTGCGCGTCGAGGGACATGATGACGTCGCCCTCGCGGATTCCGGAGCGCGCGCTGGGCCCATCGGGCACGAGCCCTGCCACCACCACGCCCTCGTCCACCGGGTGGGCGAAGACGCCCAGCCATGCCCGCTGCGGGCGGCTGACGGCGCGTCCGTGGCGGAGGTATTCCTCGCGGTTCGCCAGGTAGCATTCGCCGGGGACGGCCAGGGAGGCGCGCACGATCTCGCCGAGGTTGAGATAGACGATGCCCACCATCTGCCCCTTCATCGTGAAGAGCGGGCCGCCTCCCGACCCGGGATTCGGCGCGCTCGACACCAGGCTCCGCTCGAGGAGGTATTCCCAGTACGCCTCGAACTCTCCCAGGTACGTCAGGAGCCCGCCGGAGACCCGCCGCTCCCTGGGGCCGTTCGAGGCGAGCGCGAAGACGGCCTCCCCCCGGTCGAGCTCCGCTGAAGACGCGACCGGCACCGCGGGGAGATTCGTCCGTTTGACCTTGAGCAGCGCCAGCCCAAGCTCGAAGTCCTGGGCGACCAGCTCGGCCCGCTGGGAGCGCCCCTTGCTGAAGCTCACCTGGATCGTCTCGCCGCCCATGACCACGTAGTTGACGGTGAGAATGAGGCCCGAGGGGTCGATGATGACGCCGGAGCCCATGCGCTCCTCGCCGAGCACCCTGGCCGAGGGATGGGCCGCGGGCACGTCGGCGTGGATGTGCACAACCGAGGGCAGGAGCCGCTTGACGAGCTCGACGGACGCGTCCATGAATCAGTCGCCCACGCTAGCACGCCGCGCCGTGAGAGGGCAACGGCGGAAGCGCGCGGTCAGCGCAGGGCGGCCGGCCGCAGCACCCGCGACAAGAAGGCCTCGACCTGCCTCTGGGCGTCCGCCGCGCCTTCGGGATCGTACGAGACGGTCACGCCGTACGTGCCCGGCGTGAATGGCCGCTCGATGTCCTTGAGCACCTCCTTCCGCCGCCCGACCACGTCGAAGTAGTGGTACGCGCCCTTGTATTCGACGAGCGTCACGTCGGCGCCACGCGCCTTCATCTTCGCGGCCATCTCGCGGCAGTACTGGGGCGGTGTCCAGTCGTCGGAGCCGCCGATCAGCAGGAGGAGCGGCCTGACGACCAGCTCCTTGGCGTAGTCCTCGCATCCGCCCGGGTACATCGCGATGGCGGCGGCATAACCCACGCGCGGCAAAGCGACGCCGCGCGCGCGGGCGCGGTCGAGGGTCGGCCCATTGATCACCGACATGGCGAACTCGCCACCCTGCGACCACCCGAACGAGGCAATGCGGTTCGGCACGACGAAGGGCTGCGCCTGGAGGTAACGCAGGGCGCCGATCGCGTCGTCGAAGCGCGCGGTATTGGGCATGCCGCCGCCCCTGGGGTCGTCCTTGCAGTCCGCCGGCTCTTTCCGCGGTCCGTAGCTATCCACGACAAAAGCCACGTAGTCCCGGTCGGCGAGCCAGCGTCCCCATGCGTACACCTGCGGGGAGACACCGTGGCAGCCGTGAAGCAGCACGAGCGCCGGAAAGGGCCCCGCGCCGCCCGGCTTGACCAGACGGCCCTCGACGCGGTCCGGCGTCTTCGGCGTCGCGCTCTCGAAGGAGATGGGCCCGCCGCACGCGGCGGCGAGCATGGCCGTCAGCGCCAGAATGGCGGACAGCGTCGACCTCATGCGCGCAAGTATAGCGCAGCGGTGCTCACGGCGCGCCCGGCGGTGTCCACGTGCGGTACAATCGCTTCGGGAGGCCAACCATGCCCGTGCGCATCGTGGAGTACGCGGACTACCTCTGACCGTGGTGCTACCCGGCGGCCGTGCGCCTCCGGCGACTCAAGCAGGAAATGGGCGATGACCTCGTGATCGAGTGGAAGGCTTTCCCGCTGCGACCGGAGCCGGATCCATCCGTGATCTTCAAGGGCACGTACCGCGAGGAGGGATGGCGGCGCTGCAACGCCATGGCCGCGGGCGACGACATCGTCTTCACCCCATGGCCCCACGACGAGTACCCGAATTGGTCGCTGCCCGCGCTCGAGGCCGCGAAGTGCGTGGCGCTCCAGGGCGCGGAAGCTTTCGATCGCCTCCACCTACGCCTCTACGAGGCTTTCTTCGGGAGGAGCATCAATATCGCGAAGCCGGAGGAGCTGGTGGGTGTGGTCCGGGAGGCCGGCGTGGACATGCCGCGGTTCCTCAGCGACTGGGAATCGGGCGCGGCGCGCGATGCAGTGGCGCGCGACTACGAGGAAGCGCTCGTCAAGGACCGGGTGCGCGCCATCCCCACCATCATCGTCGAGGGCGGCAGGCGGCTCACGGGTCTCGTAGACCTGCCGACGTACCGCAAGGCGATCGAAGAGGTCTAGCGCCGGCGCCATGGCAGAGCGCGGCTGGCCGGAAGAGGCGCGCGAGCTCTTCGAGCGTGGCTACGAGGCCCAGGAGGGAGGCCGCCTCGACGAGGCCATCGAGTGCTACAGGCGCTCGCTCGCGCTACATGCGAGCGCCGAGGCGCACACCTTCATAGGCTGGGCGCTGGCGCGGCAAGGCGAGCACGAGGAAGCGATCGAGGCGTGCCGCGAAGCCATCGCCGTCGACCCGACATTCGGCAATCCGTACAATGACATCGGCGCGTATCTCATCGAGCTCGGCCGCGAGGAAGAAGCGATCGAGTGGCTCGAGCGCGCGAAGAAGGCGCCCCGGTATGAGCCCCGGCACTACCCGTACCTCAACCTCGCCTGGATCTACGCCCGCCAGCACAAGGTGCGAGAAGCGATCGGCCAGCTCGAGAGCGTGATCGCCATCGAGCCCGAGCACACGGTGGCCCGCAAGGAGCTGCACCGCCTGATCGGCATGCTGAATTGACCGCGCTGCCGCCGTCCTTCTACGAGAACCGACTGCTCTTCGGCCGGGCCGGCATCGCAGGCCTGGTCAGCTTCGAGGCCGCCGACGACACCGTGCGCGTCTATTCGAGGAGCGCGGCGGCGCCGACCTCCGAGCCATTCCGCCCCTTCCTGCTCCTGGCCGACCCTGATCTACTCAAAGGATTCACGGGCGAGGCGGGAATCGTCGCGCTCGAGGGCGACGGCGCCTACCGCTGGCTGGCCGACTTCCCCTCCTGGGGGCAGTGCCTGAAGGCCCGCGACCATTGCCAGCGCCTCTCGGGTCGCGCCGCCGGGGCCGCCGACTCCCCGTACCGCTTCTTGTCCGACCCCGTCCACCAGTATCTCCTCCGCTCGGGGCGAACGTCGTTTCTCGGCATGGCCTTCGAGGATCTCCGGCGCATGGCCATCGACATCGAGGTCACGACGGCGGCCGGCTTCGAGTTCCCGAACGCCGCGCGGGAATCCGACCGCATCATCGCCATCGCGATCGCCGACTCCGGCGGCTTGACTACCGTGCTCTCGGGCGCCGAGATGGCCGAAGCCGATTTGCTCCGGGAGTGCGGGCGGATCATCGGCGAGCGTGATCCAGACGTGATCGAGGGCCATAACATCTTCCGCTTCGACCTCGAGTACATGGAGGCGCGCGCACGGCGGCTCAAGGTTCCCCTCCGCTGGGGACGCGACGGCTCCCCGCTCGGCGGCCGGCCCTCGAGGATGCAGGTGGCCGAGCGGGCGATCGGCTACCGCCGCTACCACGTCGAAGGCCGGCACATCGTGGACACGTGGATCCTCGCGCAGCTCTACGACGTGGGCGCGCGCGATCTCGAGTCCTACGGGCTCAAGGACGTCGCCCGCCACTTCGGCATCGCCGCGCCGGAGCGGACCTACCTGCCGCCCGAGGAGATCCCGCGCATCTTCCGCGAGGATCCGGCGCGGTTGATGGCCTATGCCCGCGACGACGTCATCGAGACCCTGGCGCTCTCGGGCATTCTCTCGCCTCCGTACTTCGTCCAGGCGCAGGCGCTGCCGATGTCCTACGAGTCGGTCGTCCTCCGGGGCAATGCGACCAAGATCGACGCGCTGCTCATGCGGGAGTACCTGCACGCTGGGCGCGCGGTCCCGGCCCCCTCGGCCGGCAAGGCGGTCGCGGGCGGCTACACGGCCGTCCTGCTCGCAGGCGTGGCCCGGCGCGTGCTCCACGTCGACGTCACGTCGCTCTATCCCTCGCTCATGCTCGCGCGGCGAATCGCCCCGGCAGCGGACACGCTGGGCGTGTTCCTGAAGCTCCTCGGCGACCTCAGGCAGTACCGCGTCGCGGCCAAGCGGCTCGCCCGCGAAGCGGCCGAACCCGCGGAGCGCATGATGGCCGGCGCGCTTCAGCAGACCTTCAAGGTTTTCATCAACTCCTTCTACGGCTACCTGGCCTTCTCGCAAGGGCACTGGAACGATTTCGAGGCCGCCAACCAGGTCACGGGCCAAGGCCGTGAGCTCGTCCAGGGGCTCGTCGCCCGGCTCGACGATCTGGGGGCCGCGGTGATCGAGGTGGACACCGATGGGATCTACTTCGTGGCGCCTGACGACGCGAGCGAAGAACCCCTCCTGGCGGCGCTCGAAGACGTGCTGCCGCCGGAGATCCAGCTCGAGCTCGACGGCCGCTTCGAGGCCATGCTGTCCTACAAGATGAAGAACTACGTGCTGCTGGACGCGCGGGGCAAGCTGCTGATCAAGGGCTCGGGGCTCCGCTCACGCGGCATCGAGCTCTTCCAGCGCCTGTGGCTCGAGGAGATGTTCAGGCTCTTGCTGACAGGCCGCCGCGAGGACATTCCCGCCCTCGTCAAGCGCTGGCGCGAGGACTTCGAGGCGCGACGCGTGCCGCTCAAGCACTTCATGAAGACCGAGACGCTCCAGGAATCGTCCACCGGCTACCAGGACAAGATCCGCGGAGGGCGGCGAAACGTCTCGGCGGCGTACGAGCTGGCGCTTCGCTCGGCGCGGCCCTACCAGCCGGGCGACCAGGTCTCCTACTACGTCACCGGAGAGCGAAAGCGCGTCAAGGTCAACGAGGCGGCCAAGCTCGCCGCCGAATGGGACCCCGCCGCCCCCGACGAGAACACGGCCTACTACGTGTCCAAGCTCGAGGAACTCTACGAAAAATTCCGCCTGCTGATCGAGCAGGACGGCCTCGCGCCGGTGGGCGACATCGAGCCCGAGAGCCAGGCAGAGCTACCACTCGAGCAGTAGCTGCCGGGAGCGGGCCGGGCGCTCCGCGGTGATTCGATCCTTCCGGCTTCGCGCCGGGAAGCCCGCCTCTCTCGCCGCCCGCTGCGCCGTCGTCTCCAGGCGGTTGCGATAGGAGGCTTCCGCCGTGGCGCCCCCAGCGTACAGCGCGCGGTAGCGCGCCAGGAGCTGCGGAAATTCGGCGGCGATGAAGCCGAGGAAGAAGGCGTGCGTGTCCCCTCGGAGGAAGAGGACGTTCCAGATGGCCTCGAGCGCACCGGCGGCTCGCGCTGCCACGAAGAGCGCGCGCAGCGCTTCCTCCCCGTCGGTGAGAAACGGCAGCACGGGCATGGCGAAGATCCGGGCCGGGATGCCGGCGGCCGCCAGCTCGGCCATGGCCGCGAGCCGGAGATCCGGCCGCGGGGCGCGAGGCTCGATCCGTCGGAGAAGGGCCGCGTCCAGCGAGGTCAGAGAGACATTGACCATCAGCTCTCCCGTCGCGGCGATCCGCCGGAGGAGGTCGATGTCGCGGGTGACGGCGGGAGACTTCGTCGTGATTCCGACGCGCAGGCCCGGCACGCGCTCGACGCTCTCGAGGACCTTCCGTGTGATGCGGAACCGGGTTTCAGCCGGCTGGTACGGATCCGTCGCCGCGCCGATCGCCACTTCCTCCCCGCTCTCCCGCGCCCGCTTGAGCCTGGCGACGAGCTTCACCTGGTCCGGCTGCTTCACATAGATGCGCCTCTCGAACTCGGCCGGGTCCGCGTGGCCCAGATAGCCGTGGGTCGGCCGCGCATAGCAGTACCGGCATCCGAATTCGCAGCCGCGAAACGGATTGACGGTCCAGCCGAAAGGGAAGCGCTGATCGGTAATCCGGTTCACGAGCTCGGAGCTCTCAAGGGGGCGGAATTCAACGCACCGCCGCTCGTCGACGATTGGGCCGATCCGCTTGACGAATCCAGGAGCTGGAACTCCGGGCTTGTTCATATAGTCCTCATATGTTTAGTATAGTACGCCGATAAAAAGGCCCCGGGAAAGAGAGAGATCCCGGGGCCTGGTTTCTCCTAGCGGCGCCAGTTGCCCCCGCCGCCGCCTGGTCCGCCACCGCGCGGTCCACCACCTCCGCCCCGCGGCCCGCCACCGCCGGCCCCACGCTGGGGCTGGGGACGCGCTTCGTCGACGACGAGGTTCCGGTCGCGGAAGAGCCTGCCGTTGAGCATCTCGACCGCCTTGGCGGCTTCCTCTTTGGTCGCCATCTCGACGAAACCGAACCCGCGCGGACGGCCTGTGAACTGATCGGTCACGATCCGCACCGACTCGACGGTGCCGGACTGCTGGAAGAGCTCGCGGAGATCCTCTTCCGTTGCCTGGAAGGAGAGGTTGCCGACGAACAGCTTTGCGGCCATCACGTGCCTCCTGCCGCGATCAGGACCGAAGGTACACTTCTCCCCGGCTCACCGGCGGCGCATGGGGATCGCTCCCCGTAAAACGCGTCCGCAATCCTGGACCGACGACCTCAAGCCCGCTTTGCGTGGGCAAACCATACTGATGCGCCTATCGGGTGTCAAGAACAAGTTCGCATAGTCGAACAGGCGTATGTTCTTTATTTCACGAGGTCTTTGAAGGTTGGACCGCACGAAATCTTCAGGATTGGCGGCCCAAGACCTATAGGTAGACGCCGCGGCTGATACCGCCATCTATCGTAATTGCGATGCCAGTAAGAAACGACGCGCGATCCGACGCCAGAAAACACACGAGATCTGCGACCTCTTCAGGAAGCGCGATGCGCCCGAGCGGGAAGTTTCTACTCTGCTCCTTCTCGTACGTTTCGAGATCCTTGCCGGCGGCTGTCGCCTGCTGTCGCTGGAGACTGTCCCACCTGTCGGTCTTGACGGGGCCGGGAGAGACCGCGGTGACGAGGATGTTGGACGACGCGCCGAGATCGGCGAGGGCCTTGGTGAAGTTGATGAGCGCGGCATTGGCGGCGCCGCCCATCATGTAGGTCGTCGCGGGATTGCGCGCTGCCATCCCGACCACGTTCACGATGCGCCCGCCGCCCTGGGACCGCATCTGCGGAAGCACCGTCCGCGCCATGCGGACATAGCCCAGGAGCTTGAGGCTCCAGCCCGTCATCCATTCGTCATCCGGGAGCGCGAGGAAATCGCCGCCCTTGATGGCGCCCGCGTTGTTGACGAGGACATCGAGCCGTCCCAACCGCTTCACGGCGGCCGCGGCGGCGCTCTCGACGCCGTCGAGGCGGCTCAGGTCTGCGGCGATGAACTCGACCGCCTGCCCGGTCTCGCTCCGGATGGCGGCGGCGGTGGCTTCGAGACCGGCCGCGCTCCTCGAACAGATCATGACGCGGGCGCCTTCGGCCGCCATGGCGCGAGCCGTCGCACGGCCGATGCCCTTGCTGCCTCCGGTGACGAGAACCGTCCTTCCCTTGAGCCCTAGTTCCATGGCTGTGCGCTGACCTCCAGGCTTTCGCTACCGGTGCACCGCATAGCGCTCGATCATGTCCTCCCAGGTCACCGCCGCGAGCCCTTGCGCCCACAGTTGCGCCGCCGGGTCATCGCCGTAGTACTCGGACATGTAGGCGACCGCTTCCACCTTCGACCGCACGAGCCGCCAGACGTGGGCGGCGCTGGCTCCGGGGCGCCTCAGGTAGAAGATTGGATCCACCGGCGACGCGGGCTCGTAGTGTGTCCGCTCTCCGAAGCGGTCCATCGTGATCCACACGACGGCGATGCCCCGCGCCGACAGCGCGCGCGCCTGGAGCGACTCTTCGCCGGGAAGGGACTCGACATCGCAGAGCCGGGGCCCGTAGTAGACGGACACGGACGCCGCCTCGAGCTCGAGCTTCGGCTGGAGCGGGTCGCCCGTCGCGTCGAGCAGCGCCTTGGCCTCTTCGCCCATCCAGAACTCGCCCTTCGCGTAGAGATCGGGCCACGCCTCGACCAGCCTTCCTGAAGGCACGAGGCGTCGCCGCTTCGCGATCTCACCCGCGTCGGCGACGAGGCAGAGCCTGCCCACCGCTACTCCGGCGAGCCGGCGCCGACCAGCGGCTCATTCATTGTCGGTCCCCACGGGAAAGCGCGGCACTTCGTTCCAGTCGAATCCGCGGGGCGCGTCGTCGCCCAGCGACAGGACGTGATCGAGGCTGCGCTGAAGGGCCCGCCCGAATGGGTCGAGCGGCACGCCCTCGAGCGTCCGCTCGAGAATCCGGCCGCAGCCGTCGTGGAGGAGCGAGCGCGCGCCGCTCACATTGCCGTTGGCCAGGTGCTGGAAGCCGACCGCCACCTGGATCAGGCCCTGCAGCGCCTCGCGGTCGCCGCCGTCGGCGCGCAGCCAGTAGGGCTCGAGCAGCTCATGCACCTCGAAGTACAGATGCGCATAGAAGAGGAGCGCCGCCGCCACCAGCGCGACTTTGAGAGGCGGATCCTCGGGATCGAAAGGACGCAGGTGCAGCAGCCGCCGCGCGCGCTCGGCGCGGTCCGCGAACTCGGCCTCGTGAGCCTTGAACCCGCTCTTGAGCCGCCAGCTGTCGTCCCGCCGCTCGAAGATCTCTCGCGGAAACGCCTCGGGCACCACGCCGGGCCCCTCGAGCGCCCGGGGATCGGCGCAGACCGCGGCGACGGTGTCGAGCGCGCGGCGCGAGGCTTCATCGTAGAGCGCGTCGAGGATGAGTCGGGCCAGGCAATTTCTGAGCGGCAGCGGCAGGGCCATCGAATCGCGTCGAACGGCCCGCTAGAGGTACTCGACCCGCGTGCCGGCGAGGAGGTCGTGAAGCGCCCGCTTGTCGGACCGGACACCGGCCATGATGAAGCCGATTCCGAGGATCAGGGCGGACAGGAAGCTCGCGAAGTAACGCCCGACGGCCTGTCCGAAAGACAGGGGCCCGCCGTCCATGCTGACTATCCGGATCTGGAGCGCCATCTTTCCCAGCGTTTGACCCCACAGCCAGTTGAAGACGATGGTGTAGCCTGCGCCGATGAGCGAGCTGAAGAGCTGCGTCGCGCCTCTCACCGCCACCCCCGAGCTGAGCCCCCCGCCCCATATGATCCAGCCCGCGCCGAAGAGAATGCCCTGGGCCACGATCAGGACGACCCCGTCGATCAAGACCGCAACGACACGGATCCAGAATCCCGCCGGCCGCGTCGCGGCCCTGGCGCTGGGCACGCGCGGCGCGAAGACCGGCTCGGCAGGTCTCTGCGGTGGAGGAGGAAACGTGCTTCGCGGGGCGCCGGAAGCTGGCGCGAGGTCGGCCCCGCACCGCGAGCAGTAGCGCGCGTCTTCGCCCTGCCAGCCGCATCGCCCACAGGTCACCATCATGGCGCGGTATCGTAGCACAAGTGCCGGAAAGCGCCTTGCAGCCCCACGCTATAATGACGCCATGATCTCGGTGCGGGATGCCCAGGCTCACATCCTCGAGCGCATCACGGCTCAGGCGCAACCAGAGCTCCTGCCCCTGTCCGCGGCGCTGGGCCGCGTGCTCGCCCAGGACGTGCGCGCCGAAATGGACGTGCCGCCGACAGACAATTCCGCCGTCGACGGGTACGCCGTCGCGTCGGCCGACATTCCCTCCACCGGCACGCGCCGGCTCGAGGTCGTCGCCGAGGTGGCCGCGGGATCAGTCTTCGCGGGCGCCCTCGGCTCGGGACAGACCATCAGGATCATGACCGGCGCGCCCATGCCCGCCGGCGCCGACACCGTCTATCCGCAAGAGGTGGTGGAGCGCCGCGACAGCGCGGCGATAGTCGGAAGCCTGGCGCGCGGGGCGAACACGCGGCGCCGGGGCGAAGACGTCCAGGCCGGCGCGGTGGTGCTGCAGGCGGGCGGAGTCCTCCGTCCTCAGGAGATCGGGGTCGCCGCCTCGCTCGGGCTGGCGCAGCTTCTCGTGCGCCGCAAGCCCCGCGTTGCCATCCTGTCCACGGGAGACGAGGTCGCGGAGCCCGGCACTGCCAGGAAGCCGGGGCAGATCTACGACTCGAACCGCTTTTCGCTTCGCGGACTCGTCGAGGACGCGGGCGCGACCGTGGTGGACGACGGCATCGTGCCCGACCGCTTCGACGAGCTCCACGCGCGCCTGCAGAGGGCGGCCGAGCACGCCGATGTCGTGCTCACCTCGGGCGGCGTGTCCGTCGGCGACTACGACCTCGTCAAGGCCGTGCTCCAGCAGGCGGGCGGGATCGACTTCTGGCAGGTCGCGATGCAGCCCGGGCGGCCGCTCGCCGTCGGCGGCATCGGGCGCGCCCACTTCTTCGGCCTGCCAGGCAATCCCGTCGCGTCCATGCTCACCTTCCACCTCTTCGTCCGTCCGGCGTTGTGGAAGCTCGCGGGACGCCGGGAGCTCTTCGGTCAGCCCTTCCGCGCCACGGCGCTCGAGCCCATGGGAAAGAAGAGCGGCCGCCGCGAGTTCAAGCGCGGCATCCTCGCCTATGCGAACGACCGCTGGGAGGTCCGCACCACGGGGCCCCAGGGCTCCGGGATCCTGACGTCGATGACGGCCGCGAACTGCTTCATCATTCTCGAGGAGGAGCGGGGCGACGTCGGCGTGGGCGAATCCGTCTGGGTCGAGCCCTTCCAGCCTCTCTGAGCGCCCAATGTCCACATGAGCCCCGCATGACGACCCCTCTCAGCACGGATCTCATCCCGCAGGTCGCGCCCATGGTGCGCGACCTCGTCACGTCACGCTCCCCGTCGCGCCCTCACCTCCGGTACGCCGACGTGCGCCTCGAGGCCATCCAGGGCAAGTACGCGGCCGCGGAGAACGGCGACTCCAAGGGCGCGGGCGAGGACGCCATCCTGGGCTTCGGCATCCGCGTGCTGGCGGGCGCTGACATGATCGCGCCGGGCTATTTCGGCCGCGGGCTCGGCGAAGCCGACATCCCGCACCTCGAGCGCATCCTCGCCGAGGGCATCGATGCCGCCTACCGACGAGCCATGGCCAATGCCGAGTGGAAGGCGCAGGTCCGGGGCAAGTTCGGCGGGCTCGGCGAATCCCTGTCCGACACGCGGCTTTCTCCGGTGCGCGTGTGCCGGGACACTGTGCCGGCGATCTACGAGATGGACCCCCGGGCCGTCGACCTGGGCGAGATGGTGCGCTTCACGCGCGACGTCTCGCGCCGGGTCAAGGCCACGCACGCGTCTCTCGGCTACAACTACATCTCGGCCATGACCCAGCTCGGGCGCGAGCTCTTCGCCTCCTCGGAGGGCGCGCTCATCGACCAGGCCGTGGCGCTGACGCAGGGCCTCTGTTACGTCGTCGCGAACGGGGCCGGCAACAGCCAGTCGGTCTACGACGTCCTCGGTCACCAGCGCGGCTGGGAGATCCTGCTGCGCGGAGTGGACGACCCGCTGATGTCCTTTCCGACCTTCCCCGACTTCGCGCTCGCGATCGCGCGCGACGCCGCGGAGCTCTGCGAGGCACCGCCCCTGCCCTCGCTCGAGGGCGAGGTCACCGTGGTCACGGACCCGCACTACAACACGCTCGTGTCCCACGAGATCGTCGGCCATCCGGTGGAGCTCGACCGCGGCCTCAAGATGGAGACTGCCTACGCCGGCCGCTCCTGGCTTCTGCGCGGCCTCGAGGACAACCAGATCGGCAAGCGGATCGCCTCGCCCCTGGTCACGGCGTACTCCGACCCCGGCCTGCCGGGCTACGGACACTACGAGTACGATCACGAAGGCACGCCGGGCCGACGCGTCACCCACATCGACGCGGGCATCTTCCGCGGCTTCATGAACAGCCGCCAGACGGCGGCCATCTTCGGCGGCGAGCCCAATGGCCACTGGAAGGCGACGGACGCTCCGTTGATTCCGTTGATCCGCATGTCGACGACGGTCTTCGGGCGGGGCGACCGCGACCCGGCGGACATCCTCGGCGAGGTCGAGCACGGCTACTACCTGGTCGGCCACAAGACGCCGTCGATCGCCGAGAGCCGGGAGAATTTCCGCATCTCGGCGCGCAAGGTCTACGAGATCGATCACGGCCGTCTCGGGCGGCTCTTCCGGGACGGCGGGATCATGGCCGACAGCCGCGACTACCTCCTGAAGGTGGACGCGGTCGGGTCCGACTTCCGTATCTATCCCATCCCCAACTGCGGGAAGGGACAGCCCATGCAGACCAAGAAGCTCGGCAACGGCGGCCCGACCATGCGGAGCCGCGCGGTGATCACGGGAGGGCGGGCCTGATGCAGCGCGGGAGCGCCATCCTCCTCCTGGCGGCCGCCATGGCGTGGGCCGCGCCCGCGCCGGCCGACAACCCGCCCGTCCCCGAGAAGTACATCACGGTCGTCGAGGCCAAGGCTCTGCTCGACCGGCATCAGCCCGTGACGTTCATCGACGTGCGCGAGAAGGTCCAGTTTGACGACCTCCACATCAAGGGAGCTATCAATATCCCGCTGGGCGTGCTGCCCGCCCGGCTCTCGGAAATCTCCCGGAAGGACTTCCTCGCCCTCTACTGAGCCTGCCCCCACGCGCTGGCCCGTGGGGCCAACGAAGTCCTCTACACCGCGGGCTACCGGAACATGGTGATTCTCGACGAGGGCATACCGGGCTGGCACGAGAAGGGATACCCGACCGTCGCGACCCCAGGTCGGCGGCAGTAGTGCCGGCCGCCGCCCTGCTCGCCCGCGCGGTCCGGGAGGCGCTGGCCTTCGTGCGCGCGCAGGACGGCGTGCGAGAGGCCGAGGTCTTCGCCGCGGACAATCGCACGCTCCTGACGCGGCTCAACTACACCTCCCACATCCCCTGCAACGGCGTCGAGGAGCCCAAGAGCGCGGAGACCTACGGCATCGGCATCCAGGTCGCGCTCGACTCGCCCGACGGGATCCTGCTGGGGTTCGGCTCGGAGCCCAGCGATCTCTCGACGGCGGGAGCCGCGCGCGCGCTCGCCAAGGCGCGCCTGGGGGCGGTCCGCGATCCCGAGTTCCGCTCGTTCGCGAGACCGGGAGCGGCGCGGCGCGAGCTGGTCGACTACCACGACCCCGCCCTCCTCGACATCAGCGACGCGCAGCTCGTCGAGGCCGGATGGAAGGTGCTGCAGGGCGGCCTCGGCGCCTTCATCGCCTCGTCGAGGCTCGCCGAGCTGGCCGGAAGCGAGGCCGGCCTGCGCAAGCTCGGCCTCATCCTCGGCGGCGACGTCACCATCCTCCAGGAGTCCATGGCTATCGCGTCGACCGCCCTGCCCGAGGCGCAGACCGACGTCTCGACCCTCCTCACGAGCTTCGTCACCGGCATGGTCGAAGCGCAGGACGCCAAGGGCTCGGGATGGTCGACCGCCACGCGCCTGGAGCACCTCACCGAGGAAGCAGGCGCCGACGCCGCCCAGCGGGCCATCGAGGCCATGGGCGGCGAGCGAGTGCCATCGGGCGACTACACCGTCGTCTTCGGCCGCCAGCCCATCGCCGACCTCATGAACAACCTCGTTGTCCCCTCGTGCCAGGCCGGCGCGTTCTACTCGTCGAGCACCCCCTTCCTCGGCAAGCTCGGCCGGCCCGTCGCCTCCTCTCGCCTGAGCATCTACGATCACGGCGCGCTCCCGGGTCTCATGGGCTCCAAGGGCATCACCTGCGAGGGGCTGCCGACCGGGCGCACCGACCTGATCAAGGACGGCGTGCTCACAGGCGCGCTGACCAGCTGGTACGAGGCGCAGCGTCTGCTCAATGACCCAGCGATCAAGGACAAGCTCGGCGTGGACGCTGCCGCCGCGGCCCCCGCGCTGGTGGCGCGCAACGGCTTCCGCTACTCGTCCGGCGGCGGGCGCGGCTTCGACATGCCGCCCGGAACGGCCGCCTCCAACATCGTCGTCGAGGGCGCCGACCCCGTCTTCCTCGAAGAGCTGATCCGCGGCGTCCATCACGGGCTCTACGTCGGCCGCATCTGGTACACGTATCCGATCAACGGGCTCCGCGCCGGTGACTTCACCTGCACCGTGGTCGGAGACTCCTTCATCATCCGTGACGGCCAGCTGGCCGCGCCGCTCAAGGCCAACACCGTGCGCATCAACGACAACTTCGCGCGGCTGCTTCACAACGTGGCGGGCGTGACCAAGGAGGCGAAGGGGACCGTCGTCTGGGGGATGGACGAGGTCGTCTACACGCCGGAGATCGCGGTCACCGGCGTCCACGTGGACGCCATCGCCGGATTCATGGACACGCTCGACGCCTGAGCGCTCACGGGCCCGCGAATCCGGGCACGAATGATTCTTGCGCGGGTGGGGCTGGGGGGCGCCCTCCCGGGACCACACTGAGTCGCGGGCGCGCCGCGCGGTCTCGATGGCGCCACGAGATCGCGGTCTTCGCCTCCGAAATTCTCCGCAGAAGATATGGGTCCCGGGAGGGCGCCCCCCAGCCCCACCCTTTCCGCTCCGCCAACGGCCCAACCTCCGGGCTGGCCATGGGCCACGCGGGGAGCCGGATGGGGGCGGGGGCAGCCTCCGCGGACCCATATCTTCTGCGGAGCTTTTTCGAAGCCGACAGGCGTCCTCTCGTGGCGGCGGAGAGAGCGGACAGCGCGATGCGACTCAGCGTGGTCCGCGGAGGCTGCCCCCGCCCCCGCCCGGCGTGGACCCCTCACTCTGAATGTTTAGCGGCCGAGGAGAAGCCCGTCTACGAAGCCGATGTGCACCGCCAGGTAGAGGCCGAACCCCAGCGAGAGGAGTCCCGTGCCCAGGGCGAGCGCCCGGCGAAAGCGAAAGACGACGGGCAGGCGGGCGGCGAACGGGACGGACAGGAGCGCCGTGATGGCGACCATCCCGGCTATGGTGCCGAGGCCGAAGACGAGCAGGTAGACCACCGCCTCGTACGGGCTTCGCACGGTCGACAGGACGAGCAGTGCGACGGCCGCGCTCCCGGCGAGCCCGTGGACGAGCCCGGTGACAGCCGAGCGCGCCGCCTGGGCGGGGCCGAGCGTCCGGAGCACGTGTCGGAACCCCGGGGCATCACGCGGAGGGTCCGGCCGCTCTTCGCGCCCGCGCTGGAGCCTCACGATCCGCGCCACGCCGAGCGCCATCAGCATGAGGGCGACGGCCAGCTCCATCGACAGGCCGGCCTTAGGCGTCACCGTGACGTTGAAGAGGATGATCGCGGTCCCAGCCGCCGCGATGGTGAGCGTATGCCCCAGCCCCCAGAACGCGCCGACGAGCGCTCCCGACGTGAAGCGATTCGTCCGGCTCACGATGCTGGCCACCGCCACCACGTGGTCGGCGTCCGTGGCGTGCTGGAGCCCGAAGACGAAGCCCAGCGCCAGGACGCCGAGGCTCGAATCCATCTAGCCGAGGTATCCCTTGGCCTTGAGCGAGGCGTCGATTCTCGCCCGGTGATTCTTCTCCCACGCATCGAGGCTCAAGCGCGCGTCGGCCTCCGCTTTCGCCTGCGCCTTCTTCAGCACCTCCGCCGCCTTGGCGAGCGGCACCACGACGATGCCCTCGTCGTCGGCCACGACGATGTCGCCCGGGTGGACGACGACTCCGCCGCAGCGGATCGGGTGATTGATCTCGCCGGGGCCTTCCTTCGCGGCTGGTATCGGCGAGCGGCCGCGGGCGAAGAGCGGAAAGCCGTTGGCGCGGCTCTCCCCGATGTCGCGGATGACGCCGTCCACGATGAAGCCCGCGACACCGCGCTTCCGGGCGATGGCGCAGACGTTGCCCCCGGCCACGGCCATCGAATCGTCGCCCGCCTCGACGACGATCACGTCGCCAGGCTCGGCGCGGTAGATCGCCGCGTGAAGCATGAGGTTGTCGTGGTGCGGGGTCCGCACAGTGAAGGCGGGCCCGGCGATGCGCGGCATGTCGGGCCACAGCGGCTGTATGGAGTAGCGCATCACGGAGGAGAGGTCGACGATGTCCGAGACGGCGGTGGTCGCAAGCGCCTGGAAGCCCTTCACGATCTCGGGAGCGGGTCGCGGAATGTCCAGCCGTATGGCCTGCGCGGGTTCGGTCATGTCGTCACTCCGAGAGTTTGAGGAGGAGCCCGGTGCGGCGCGAGCGCGTGATGGCCGAGGCCAGCGCCCAGTGCGCGAGCACGATGTAGAGACCGGTCAGCGCGAAGCCCTTTATCCACGCGTGGGCGAACTGCGGCGCGAAGCCGTAGCCTTCGCGAAACGCGTCGAGAAAATAGGATAGCGGCATGCCGGCGGCGACAGCCTGCGCCCAGCCGGGCAGAATCGAGACGGGATAGTAGATCCCCGAGAACATCAGGGTGAAGTTCACCGCCGCCCAGGCCGAGGTCTCGGCGCGGGTGCCGAAGAGCAGGACGAGGCTGCAGACGAGGAGCCCGATGACCAGCGAGCAGAGGAAACAGCCGAAGAGAAAGAGCGCCAGCGAGCCCGGGCCGGCTCCCATGAAGTCGAAGCGAAACGCCCAGCTCCCGATCATCGCCATCAGCGCGAAGACCGTCAGCCCCCGCGCCACGCCGACGAGCCAGGAGCCCACCGCGATGTGGCGGATGCCGATGGGCGTGAGGAACTGGTGCTTCATCGACTTCGACCAGATGTCGAAGAGCACCGCGTAGGCGACGTCGAGCTGACAGACCTGCACGGTCGAGAGCGCCACGGTGCCGACGAGAATGAACGCGGTCATCTTCGGATCGAGCGCGAGGAAGCGCGTCAGGAGGCCGTGGGAGAGCATCGCCACGCCCGGCCAGAACGTCAGCTCGAAGAGGAAGAACACGTTGCGTCGCGCCATGATGATGTTGCGATAGGCGAACGCCCAGGTGCGCACCACCTCGGCGAACCAGGTCTCGGGCGCGCGCTCGCGGGTCAAGACGTCAGCGCGAGAGCTCAACGAAGACCTCCTCGAGCTCTGGCTCGTGCACCTGGCAGTCGCGGACCAGCACGCCCTGCTCGTGAAGCCAGCGGAGGATCTCGGGCAGCCGCTTGTCCACGGTGTCCACCGTCAACTCGACGTGCTCGCCACGCGCGTGCGTCTGGAGGATTCCGGGCAGCCGGTCGAGCCCGGCCGGCATGGCGGGGTCGAGGCGCAGCGAGATGACCTCGCCGATGCGGATCTGGCGCTTGAGTGCGTCCGCGGTCCCCTGCGCGAGGATGCGCCCGGCCTTGATAAAGGCGATCTCGTCGCAGAGCTCCTCGGCCTCGCGCATGTAGTGCGTCGTCAGGATGATCGTCGTGCCCCGCTCGCGCCGGAGAGACGCGATCTGGGCGCGGAGCCGGATCGAGACGTCCGGGTCGAGGCCCAGCGTCGGCTCGTCGAGGAACAGTACTTCAGGATCGTTGAGCAGAGCCTTGGCCATCGCCAGCCGCTGCTTGAGCCCGGTCGAGAGCTCGTTGTATTCGGTCCTGACGTAGGGGCCGAGCTCGCACTGCTCGATGAGCTCCGCGACTTTCATGCGGAGACGGCGGCCCGAGAGACCGTAGAGGCGGCCATAGAAGCTCAGGACCTCGGGCGGGCGGAGACTCCAGACGAAGGAGGCGTTGCCGCTCGCCATGTTGAGCCGCCGGCGTATCGCGCCGGCCTCGCGGACCACATCATGACCGAGAATTGTCGCCGAGCCCGAATCCGGCAGCAGCAGCGTCGCCAGGATGGAGAGCAGCGTCGTCTTGCCGGCCCCGTTGGGCCCCAGGAGCCCGAAGATCGCCCCGCGCGGCACCTCGAGGCTCGCGCCGGCGAGCGCCTCCTTGCGTCGTCGGCCGAACCATCCGCTGCGGAAGGTCTTAGTGAGGTCTTTCGCGTCCACGGCGAGCATAACCCGCTAATCGTACCACGCCGTGCGCGGCCGGAATCGAAACGCGCGTTGAAGAACCGGGAGCCATCTGGTAGAACCGACCTGTGGAGCGCGTCACCGAGGGGCCCACCAGCTGGAGCTGCGCCGCCGACACGCTCGCCCCCGGGCGGACAGCGACATTTCGCCTGAACCGCCGGGGAAAGCCGGTCGACGGCTTCATCGTCAACGTCAACGGCAGCTACCACGCGTACGTCAACCGCTGCCCGCACGCCGGGACAACGCTCGACCTCTGGCCCAACGAGTTCATGACCGACGACGGGCGCTTTCTGATCTGCTCGACGCATGGCGCCATCTTCGAGCAGCACTCCGGGCTATGCATCGAGGGCCCCTGCCCCGGAGCGCGGCTCGAGACGTTGACCGTCGAGCTGGACGGCGCCTCGGTGGTCGTCACATGTCCGGTCTGACTCCGCCCGGCATGACTCCGCCCGGCCTGACTCCGCCCGCATGACTCCGGAAGACGAGCTGGCCGAGATCCAGGAGACCAACGCGCGCTTCTACCGCGCGCTCGAGGGCCGGGACCCGGAGGCGATGGAGGCGATCTGGCTCCACACGGACTACGTCCGCTGCGTCCATCCCGGATGGTGCCTGCTCAGCGGCTGGGAGGCCGTGCGCCAGTCCTGGGAGGCCATCTTCAAGGACAGCCGCGAGCTCCGCTTCACGCTCTCGGATCTGCAGATCCAGATAGAGGGCGGACTCGCGTGGGTCACCGGCACCGAGAACATCCTGTCGCAGTCGCAGGGAAACATCTCGGTCACCGCAGTGCTGGTGACCAATGTCTACGAGCGGCGCGGCACCCGCTGGCGGATGGTGCTCCACCACGCCTCGCACATCCTCACGGGCGAGGCAAGGGACGAAGGCTGATGCCAGCGGCGTGGTGGAGCCGAGTCCAGAGTCTGTCTCAGTAATCCCTTACGCTACCGACCAGGACTGTTCCGCTTCGAGCGCCGGCTTCGCCGGCGCAGCCTGTCCGGGGGGGAGGCATCGGAAGGGGGGCGGAGCCCCCCTCCGAACTACCTAACGCCCCTTGTCCCTGTCCATGAGCAGGCGGCGCAAGATCTTGCCCGACGCCGACTTCGGAATCTGGTCAATGAACTCGAGGTGGCGGATCCGCTTGTGGGGCGCCACACGCTCTGCCACCCAGCCCATGATGGCGTCCGCCTTGGTCGCGCGGGAGGCCTCGTCCGGCTTCAGCACGATGAAAGCCTTGGGCACTTCGCCCGCCTCCTCGTCGGCCTTGCGCACGACGGCGGCATCCAGGATGGCGGGATGGGTCACGAGGAGCGCTTCGAGCTCGGCGGGAGCGACCTGGAGCCCCTTGTACTTGATCAGCTCCTTCGTCCTGTCCACGATGAAGAAGAACCCGTCGTCGTCCACGTAGCCCACGTCGCCGGTGTGATACCAGCCCTCCGGGTCGAGGCACGCGTCGGTCTCGCCCGGCTGGTTGAGATACCCCTTCATGATCTGGGGCCCGCGAATCCAGAGCTCGCCATCCTTGCCCTGCGGAACCTCCTCACCCGTCTCGATGTCGGAGATCCTCACCTCGGTGTTCGGCACCACGCATCCGGCCGAGCCCGGCTTCATGGGCGCGTTCCTGGTCGGACTCAGGTGGGTGACGGGGCTCGCCTCCGTCATGCCGTAGCCCTGCACGACGGGACAGCCGAGCTTCCGCCCGAGCTCGCGCGCCATGTCCTCGCCCAGGGGCGCCGCGCCGGAGAAGACCAGCCTGACGCTCGACAGGTCGAACTGCGCGACGGCGGGATGCTTCACGAGGCCGAGGACGACCGGCGGAACGAGCGGGAGGATCGTGACGCGGTATTTCTGGATGAAGCCGAGGAATTCCTGGAGGTCGAAGCGCGGCATGACGAGAATCGTCCCGCCGCCGGCGAGCCCCAGCATCATGATGACGACCATGCCGTAGATGTGAAAGAAGGGCAGGAACGCGATCGTGATGTCATTCTCCGCGAATCCCTCGAAGTTCTTCATGCCCTCGCACTGGCAGAGGTTCGCCACGAGGTTGCGGTGCGTCAGCATGACGCCTTTCGGGAATCCAGTCGTCCCGCTCGAATACGGCAGCACCACCAGGTCTGCGCCCGGGTCGATGCGCACCGCCGGCGGCTCCCCTCCGGCCTGGAGCAGACCAGAGAACGGTGTCGCGCCGTCCGCCGAGCCGAACACGAACACTTCTTCGATGCCGCTCTTCCGGGCCGCTTCCTGCGCCTTGTCGAGGAAGGCCGGCACCGTCACCAGGAAGCGGGCCCGCGAGTCCGCCAGCTGCTTCGCGAGCTCATCGGCCGTGTACAGCGGATTGGCGGTGGTGTTGATGCCACCCACGGACGCGACGGCCAGAAAGATCACCGCGTACTCCGGCAGGTTGGGGCTGTAGATCGCGAAGACATCGCCCTTCTTGAATCCCCGCTTGGCGAGCCCGGCGGCCGTTCCGCGGACGCTCTCGGCGAGCTGGCGGTACGTCAGCGTCCGGCCCGTCGGCGCGTCGATGAGCGCCGGCTTGTCGCCGAGCCTGGCGGCGTGACGCAGCACGTAGTCGGTGATGGAAACGTCGGGAATGCTCACATCCGGGCTGCTGCTCCTCACGGTCATCGGGGGCTCCTTGGGAGGAAGTCGGCGCGGGCGCGCCGCACGGCACCGCCCGCCGATCCTGCCAGAGCGGGCGCGGCAGGTCAACTTGCCGTCGTCGCTCCCGCGGGCTAGATTTTTTTGAGCAGTAGGTGCGGGCCCTTCTCGGTGACCACCTGGTAGCGATACGACAGGCCGCTAGCGCCGTCCGTGATCGTCACCGTGTCGCCCTCGCGCTTCATGGTCACCTCCGGATTGCTCCGCCAGGGGTACGCCGCCGCGTAGACGAGGACGTGGTCGGCCTTTGCGAGCCCCACAGGAAAGACGAAGACGAGCGGCCGGAGAGAGAAGTGGGCGATGTAGCGGTCGTGGGCCGACACCGCAGCGCCGCCCGGGACCTGCGCCATCACGTCCCAGGCCTGGCGGTGCTCGGGCTTCGGCCAGAAGCGTTCCACCGCGAAATTGTTCACGCTGCCCGCCGACAGCACGAGGCTCGCCATCATGGCCACGACCAGCACCCGCTTGGGCCACGGCCCCGGCCGTTGGAGCGCGAGGCGGTCGTAGCCGGCGATCGCGCCCAAGAAGAGGAAGGGCAGCACGAACGACTGATACTGCGTGCGGTAATCGAAGAGAATCGGGTCCTGGGCGAGGAGGTTCTCGAAGAGAGCGGGCGCGAGTCCTGCCAGCGCGCCGGGAGCCAGCAGCGGGAGAAACGCCAGGGGCGTGAAGAGCGCGCCCAGGTAGACGAACCGCTTCCCCGTCAGGAGCCCGCCGAGCGCGCGGAACGGATGCAGCAGCACGGTCGCCACGATCTCGGGCACCGAGCGGCCGAGCTGTGCGTACCGGCCAAAGTGCGGGTACGGCGCTCCGCGGAAATAGGGCATGAGCCATCGCGTGTCCACGGCTATGAGCGCGAAGGCCCCGGCCGCGAGCGCGGCGCCCCATAGCCACCGGCGCTTCGACACCGCGAGCCAGAGGCCGAGGCCGACCACGGGAATCGCCGCATCCTCGCGCGTCGCCAGCGTCAGCAGCACAGAGGCCGCGAAGAGCCACGGCCGCCCCGCCTCGGCGAAGTAGATAGCGGCCAGGAGCAGCGGAATGGCCAGAGCCGCCGCGTGAAAGTCGCGCACGTTGATGCCCTGGAGCGACGGATTCAGAAGATACAGAAGGGCGAAGACCGCGGCGGGGCGCTCGTCGCCCAGCCGGAGCGTCGCGATGCCGAACACGGCCAGGGCGCCCAGCGCGAGCGCGGCCGATTGGAACACGAGCAGCGCGCCCGCTCCGGGGACAACGAGGAAGAGAGGCACGAGGAGATACATGATCGGAGAGAAGTGGTCGCCCCACGCGTGCATCTCCGGCAGGCTGACGTAGGGGCCGGCGCCGCGGGCGAGGTTCCAGGTCAGCTGGACGTAGTAGCCGAGGTCGAGCGCATGCGTGCGCAGCGTCAGGTGTCGCGTCAGCGTGATGAAGGAGTCTAGGACGGCGTAGACGACGATGCCGACGATGACGACGCGGCGGGGACGAAGGGAGGGCACGGGCATGGGTACCAGCAGGAGCCGAAGCGCCACCACGCCCAGCAGGACGAGGAATAGCTCCTCGGGGCGCCACCACCAGTAGACGAGCGACGAGAGGACGGCCAGGCCGCAGACGAGAGCGGCCAGGTCGAGGAGGCGGCCCGCGCTCAACTGGCGGCGGTCGTCCCGGACCCGGGGCCGAGCCGGCTGTACCGCCCGCGCAGGCTCTGCAGCCGGCGCGAGCGCTTGAGCCCGAAGCGGTGCAGCAGGTAGCGAGTCACGACCCAGAGGATCTTGAGGCCATAGCCGCAGGAGGCGAAGAAACCCGCGGAGGAGGCTTCGGGAAAGTAGCGCACCGGCACCGCGATCTCCGCGATGCGGAAGCCCCCCGTCACGCACTGGGCGATGATCTCCTGGTCGAAGACGAAGCCGTCCGAGTTCATCCTGAAATTCACCGCGTCGAGGACGTCCCGACTGAAGGCGCGGTAACCAGTGTGGTACTCGGAGAGATCGAGGCCGAACGACACGTTCTCGACGCCCGTGAGGAAGCGGTTCGAGAGGTACTTCCACCACGGCATCCCGTTCGCGATGGCCGAGCCCCCGCCCTTGAGCCTCGAGCCCAGCACGAGGTCGGCTTCGCCTCTGACGATGGGCTCGATCATCTTGGGCACGAGGGTCGGATCGTACTGGTAATCCGGATGGACCATCACGACGATGTCCGCGCCCGCCTTGAGCGCCTCCGTGTAGCAGGTCTTCTGGTTCGCGCCGTAGCCGTAGTTCTTGTCGTGGACGAAGATCTCGAGCCCCAGCTCCCGGGCGATCTCGAGCGTCTGGTCCTTGGATCCGTCGTCGACCAGGATGACGAGATTGACGGACTCCTTCGGCAGCTCCTCGTACGTCAGCCTGAGCGTGCGGCCCGCGTTGTAGGCCGGCATGACGACCACGACCTTCGGCTGGATCACGAGCGCGCCTCTGCGAAAGCCCGGCGGCACACGGCGACAAACTGGTAGGCGAGCCCGCCCTTCCACGCGCGCGCGGCGCCCGCCGAGAGCGCGTGCGCCGCGTCCAGCACGGCGCCGTGAAAACGCGGCGGGACGACGAGCGGCAGCGGCACGGGCGTGGCCACGAGCTCCTCGACGCCCAGGCCGGCGTCGCGAAGGATCGCCAAGAGCGTCCGCCTCGTGAAGAAGCGGAGATGGGTGCGGTCGAGAATGCCGCGATCGGCGTAGTCCCAGCGGCCCAAGGCGAGGGAGAGGCGCACCCAGAGGTGCGCGACGTTGGGCACCGAGACGATCACGCGCCCGTCGGCCGACAGCTTCCGGTTCAGCGCCACCAGCACCGGCAGCGGGTCGCTCAGGTGCTCGAGCACATCGCCGTAGACGATTGCCGCGTAGCTCCCCTCGAGGCGCGGCGCGGCCGCGTCGAGGTCCGCGACGATCACCTCGTGGCACCTGCCCCGCGCTTTCGCCGCCTGATCCGGATCGCGCTCGAGCGCGGTCACCTGCCAGCCCTGGCGCGTGAGGAGCTCCGCGAGGAAGCCGTCCGCGGCCCCGACGTCGAGCGCCCGCCGGCCGCGGCCGTCGCCCAGCCGGGACAGGATGACCACGTGACTCGAATACGGGTCCGACTTGAGCTGGTACGGCGAGACGCTCATCCCGCCCGTCTCACGATCCGGGGGCGGGCTCGGCCGCCAACTCGCGCCAGCCGTCGAGCCGCGGAAAGTAGACCGCCTGCAGCGCAAGCGAGAGGGCAAAGAGAGCGTAGAAGTCGGCGCGGAGCCCGAACACCATGAAGAGCACGAGGCCCAGGATAGCGGGCGTCTCGGCCAGCGCGGCCGTGATCACGGCGGTCGTGACGAGCCGCCCCGGCTGCGTCGCGGCGGCCTCGGCGCGCGCCCGGGTCAAGAGCGCCCGTCTCACGACCCCGATCAGTCCGGTTTCGAGCGCCGCGACCGTCCAGAGCCCGATGCGCAGGGTCGGGGCCTGGCTTTGCCCGGCGAAACCCTCGAATGGCGCCTGGAAGATACTGATGACCGCTACCACCCCGGCGTAGAACAGGGTACTGGCCGCCATGGCGCCACAGATGATCGCCGCGTTCCGGTACGCCGCCTCGAGCCCGCCCGGCCCGATAGCCATGCGAACAGGATAGCACCGGCGACCGGACTGACTCGCATTCGATGGTGCGGGCGATGGAGACCGACCGCGCAACCGCCCTCAGCGGTCTACGCGGACAACGGCCGACGCGGGCAGCACCCCGAGGAAATCGTCGAGCGCCCGCTCCATGTAGGCGCGGTCCTTCGACTCGAGCGTGATCTTGACCCTGTACTCGGGATTGGAAAACTCAGGGTAGGAGCCCAGCAGGAGGTCCGGGTGGCGCTCGAGGAGGCCGTTCAGGTGCTCGGCCAGCGAGCCTTCGCCGACATTGACGAAGACGCACGCCAGGTGGAACGGCACGTCGCGGAAGAGCTCCTTCAATCCCTCGAATTTCTTCCTGAAGAGCTCGGGCACGCCCGGCAGCACGTAGACGTTGCGCATGACGACGGCGGGAAAGACGAGCCCGTCGGCCGTCATGGGCTGCGCGCCCTCGGGGATCTCCGCCATCCGGAGCCGCGCGGGGTTGAGATTGCCGCCGAGGAAACCTTCGAGCGCCGCCACCATGACCGGATCGCGAACCACCGGGACGCCGAACGCCCGGGCCACGCCCTCGATCGTGACATCGTCGTGGGTCGGCCCGACCCCGCCCGACGTAAAGACGACGTCGAAACCCCGGCTGAACTCGCTGACCTCGGCCGCGATCCGCTCGATTTCGTCGGGGATGACGACGATGCGCCGGACGTCCACGCCGAGCGCACGAAGCTCGCGGCAGAGGTACACGGCGTTGGCGTCCGCCACCTTGCCGGAAAGAAGCTCGTTGCCGATGAGAATGATGCCAGTCGTCCGGCCCATGAGCGGCCTCATGGTAGCACGGTCCCACCAACGCCTTGAGCCCACCAACGCCCTGAGCCCCAATGATAGAATGCTCGCGCAATTCACCGCACAAGGAGACCGCCACGATGACGACGGACGCGGAACCGATCAGGCTTTCCGGCTGGGCGCTCGTGCTGGGCGCGTCGTCGGGGTTCGGCGCGGCGACGAGCCTGGCGTTGGCGAGAGCCGGCCTCAACATCTTCGGCGTTCATCTCGACCGCAAGTCCACCCTGCCCAACGCCGAGCGCCTGGCGCAGGACATCCGGGGCCTCGGGCGCGAGGCACACTTCTACAACATCAACGCGGCCGACGAGGAGAAGCGCGTCGAGGTCGCCTCGGAGATGGAGCATATCTTGAAGGAGCGCGACGAGACGGGACAGGTCCGCGTCATGCTGCACTCGCTCGCGTTCGGCACGCTCAAGCTCTTCATCGCCGATCCCATGAAGGAAGCCGTCACGAAGTCACAGATGGACATGACGCTCGACGTCATGGCCCACAGCCTCATCTACTGGGCCCAGGAGCTGGTCGGCCGCGGCCTCATGGGCCGGGGCGGACGGATCTACGCCATGACATCGGCCGGCGGGGCGCGCGTGCTCCCGCACTACGGGCCGGTGTCGGCGGCCAAGGCGGCGCTCGAGTCGAATATCCGCCAGCTCGCGGCCGAGCTCGCGACCAAGGGCATCGCGGCCAACTCCATCCGCGCCGGCGTCACCGCCACGCCGGCCGCGCAGAAGATTCCCAACTACGTGGAGTTCTCCAAGCAGGCGGCCGAGCGCAACCCGCACCGCCGCCTGACGACCGTGGAGGACGTGGCCAAGGCCATCGTGGTCCTCTCCCACCCCGACACCTACTGGATCACGGGCAATGTGATCGGCGTGGACGGCGGCGAAGAGATCGTGGGTTGACGTCCAATGCCTGACTGGCTCGCCGTCTGCATCCTGGGCGTGATCGAGGGCGTCACCGAGTTCCTCCCGATCTCCTCCACCGGCCATCTCCTGCTCGTCGAGAATTCCCACTGGCTGCCCAGCCAGTCCGATCTCTTCAACATCACCATCCAGTCCGGAGCGGCACTCGCGGTGCTCTTCGCCTTCTCGGCCCGGGTCCGCGAGCTCCTCTCCGGCCTCGGCAGGCCGGACACGCGCGACTATCTCTTCAAGCTGGTGCTCGCGTTCGTCATCACCGGCGCGGGCGGCCTCGCCCTGAAGAAGCTGGGATTTTTGCTCCCGAAGGAAGTCGCGCCGATCGCCTGGGCCACGCTCGTGGGCGGCGTCGCCATCCTGGCGATCGAGCGCGCCGTGCGCAACCGGCAGCCGCGGCCTGACGTGACGTGGCTCATGGCGTCGGCGGTCGGGCTCGCCCAGCTCCTGGCCGCGGTCTTTCCCGGCACCTCGCGCTCCGCCGCCACCATCCTGGTCGCGCTCGCGCTGGGACTCGGGCGCCCGGCGGCGACCGAGTTTTCGTTTCTCGTAGGCGTGCCCACCCTCCTGGCCGCGGGCGCCTACGAAACCTACCACGCCCTCCGCCATCCGGCCGAGGTGCCGACCGACTGGGGCCTGCTGGCTCTCGGCACGCTCGTGTCGGCGGTCACCGCGTTCCTGGTCGTGAGATGGCTCATCCGGTGGGTCCAGACCCACAGCTTCGCGCCCTTCGGCTGGTACCGCATCGCCCTGGGACTCGCGATGCTGACCCGAATCATCTAGAAGGAGAGAGACGACATGGCTGTCCACGACGTGGTGGTGGTGGGCGGAGGCAACGCCGCGATGTGCGCCGCGCTGGCTGCGCGGGAGGCCGGCGCCTCGGTCCTTGTGGTCGAGAAGGCGCCCGAGTCCCAGCGCGGGGGCAACTCCTTCTTCACCGCCGGCGGTTTTCGCTTCGCCCACCAGGGGTTGGAGGACCTGCGAAAAGACGTCCTGCCGGACATCTCGGAAGAGGAAGCGCGGGCCATGGTCGTGCCGCCCTACACCGAGAACCAGTTCTACGACGATCTCATGCGCGTGACCGAGGGGCGCGCCGACATCGACATGGCCGAATTCCTCGTGCAGCGCTCACGACCGACCATCGTCTGGATGCGAAACCAGGGCATTCGCTGGATCCTGATGTTCGCGCGCCAGTCCTACCAGGTCGAGGGCAAGCACCACTTCTGGGGGGGACTCAACGTCGAGGCGGTGGGCGGCGGCGCCGGGCTCGTCGACATGCAGATGGAGAGGGCGCAGAAGGCCGGGATCGAGGTCCGGTACGGCCAGGGCGCCTGGCGGCTCCTCACCGACGCGAAGGGCGGCGTCACCGGAGTCGTCGTCCGCACTCGCGAGGGCTTCGTCGACGTCCCGGCGCGCGCTGTCGTCCTCGCGTGTGGGGGCTTCGAGGCGAATCCAGAATGGCGCACGCGCTACCTCGGGCCGAACTGGGACCTGGCCCGCGTGCGCGGCACGCGCCACAACACGGGCGAGGGCATCAAGATGGCGCTCGACATCGGCGCCCAGCCCTATGGGCACTGGTCCTCGTGCCACGCAGTGCAGTGGGACATGAACGCTCCGCCATTCGGCGACCGCAAGGTCGGCGACATGTTCCAGAAGCACTCCTACCCGCTGGGCATCATGGTCAACCTGAACGGCGAGCGCTTCGTGGACGAGGGCGCGGACTTCCGCAACTTCACCTACGTGAAATACGGCCAGACCGTCATCAGGCAGCCGCAGCAAACGGCCTTCCAGATCTTCGACCAGAAAACCCTTCCGATTCTCCGTGAAGAGTACCGTATCCGCGAGATCACGAAGGCCGAGGCCCCGACCATCGAGGAGCTCGCGCGTAAGCTCGAGATCAATCCGGCGGGACTCGCGCGGACCGTCAAGGAATTCAACGCTGCGGTGGAGGACAAGCCCTTCAACCCGGCCATTCTCGACGGCAAGGGCACGCGCGGCATCACGCCGGCGAAGACCAACTGGGCCCAGAAGCTCGACGCGCCGCCGTACGTCGGCTTCGGCGTCACGTGCGGCATCACGTTCACCTTCGGCGGCCTGCGCGTGGACCTCCGCGCCCAGGTCCAGGACATCGAGGACCAGCCGATCCGCGGTCTCTACGCCGCCGGCGAGCTCGTCGGCGGGCTCTTCTACCACAACTACCCCGGCGGGGCCGGACTCATGGCAGGCTCCGTGTTCGGCAAGGCGGCTGGCGAATCGGCGGCGGCGGACCTCGGTTACAAGGCCCGCTAGACATGGAGCGCTTCACCGACCTGCTGTTCCTGGCCCACGTGGCCGTGCTGTTCGGCGCGCTGTCCTGGTGGCTGACTCCCACGCGATTCGCGGGCGTCTCGATGCTCGTCGTCACGGCCTGGGTCGCCCTGCTGGGCTATCTCAGCCTGCGTGACGTCTTCGCCAACTTCCAGAGCCTCCCGCCCCGCATACTGCCGGCGCTTCTGGTGCCGCTGATCGCCGGTCTCCTCCTGCTGCGTACGGCCGGAGCGCGCCAGCTCCTGGCCCGCACGCCGCCCCAGTGGCCGATCTACGCGCAGTCCTTTCGCATCGTGATGGAGATCATCCTCTGGCTGCTCTTCCTGCAGCACCGCGCGCCGGCGATCATGACCTTCGAGGGACGCAACGCGGACATCCTGGTGGGGCTGACGGCGATTCCGGTCGCCTATTTCTGCTTCGTGCGGCGGGCCTGGTCTCCACGGGTGGCATTCTGGTGGAACGTCGCGGGAATCCTGATCCTGCTGAACGTCGTGGTCCACGCCCAGCTCTCCACGCCGTCGCCGCTCCGCGTTTTTGTCACCGATCCGCCGGTGACTTTCATCGCCTACTGGCCCTACATCCTCCTGCCCGGCTTCCTCGTGCCGCTCGCGTGGCTCCTCCACGCGGCTTCGTTGACCCAACTCCGCCGATCCGCCTGAGCGCGCCCACGCAGGACGTCTCCTTACCTGGCTAAGTCAGGCCGCCCCCGTCGAGAATCAGCACCTGGCCGGTGACGTAGTTCGAGGCGTCTGAGGCGAGGTAGACGACGGCCTCGGCGACGTCCGCCGGCTGTCCGATACGGGCGACGGGAAAGTGTCCCGTCTTGTACCGAAAGCCCCTGGTCAACGCCGACTCGACTCCGGCCGGCGCGACGGTGTTCACGTAGATGCCGTCGGCGCCCAGGTCCTTGGCGAGCCACTTGGTCAGCGCGATCACCCCGCCCTTGGCGGCGGCATAGGCCGGCCCGCTTCTGCCGCCGCCGCGAGAGCCCGCGCGCGGGGGCTTCGAAGGCACGCCGCCGATGAGACCGGAGACCGACGACACGTTGACGATTTTGCCCCCTCCCCGGCGGCGCATGACGGGCGCTGCGGCCTGGCAACAGAGGAAGGTGCCCTTCAGCACGACGCCCACCACGCGATCCCAGGCCCGCTCGCTCGTACGCGCGAGAGAATCGCGGTGCGCGATGCCCGCGTTGTTGACGAGGATGTCGAGGCCGCCCATGCGGCGCGTCGTCTCGGCGATCATGCGCCGTACGTCAGCGGCGCGACCAATGTCCGCTCTGAGCGCAAGAGCCCGGCGGCCGAGGGCGCGCACCGTGCTGGCCGTGTCCTCCGCCGATAGCAGATCGGCGCAGGCGACGTCCGCGCCCTCTCTTGCCAGCGCCAGGGCGATAGCTCGCCCGATGCCGCGCGCGGAGCCCGTGACCAGCGCGACCCGGCCCGCCAGCGCGATTGGTCCCGAGACCGGGTGACGCAGCCTCACACGACGCGGTCGAGCCACGCCAGAACCTCCCGGAACGGTACCTCCCAACCTTCCTCCACCATCGGCATGTGGGCGTGACCGGGGGCCTCGTGGTACTCCGACCCGTAGCGCGCGGCGATCTGCCGCTCGACGGAGGCCGGCGTGATCCGATCGTGTTCGGCGCCCAGCACGAACGTGGGGCACCGGATCGCGGCCGGGTCGATGGCGATACCGCCCAGCGCCATCTCGCGGGCTGCACGCCCCGACTCGGCCACCAGTTGTGGGTAGGCCCAGGCCTGCAGCCCCGGCGTCATCCGGTTGCCGAGGAGCGCCGCGGCGTCCTCGGGGCCGATCGTGAAGGGCCGGCTCCTGAGGATGGCCGGCGCGTAGCGGGGCATCCGCCAGAGCACGGGCCAGGTCAGCCCGCGGATGCCCTTGGGGGTGGCGCTCGTCGCGAAGACGGCCGCTCGCACTCTACCCCCCTCCGCTACCTTCTGAGCCACGAGGCCGCCCATTGAATGGCCGATGACGACGGCCTCGCCGATCGTCCGCAAGCAATCGTGAACGTCTTCGACGTAATCGAGAATGGAGACGCGGCCCAGCTCCTGGACGGGCCGGCTGCCGTGATGGCCGCGGAGGTTGACGGCCCAGGCGTCCCAGCCCGCGTGCGCGGCCGCGTAGAGCCACGAGCGGAGGTACCAGCTGCCCCCGTGCATCCCGTGGACCAGCAGCAGAGGGCACGGGCGCGGCGGCCCGGCGGGCGTCGCGTGCTCGAGGAGGAGGTCGGCGATCCGCTCTATGGCGACACGGCGTTCAGGCGCACCGTCTCGAGCACGATCGAAGCCGTGACCTGAAGGTCCTTGAGATCCACCCACTCGTTCACGGTGTGGATGTCTCGCATGCCGCAGCCCAGGTTGGCGATCTCGATGCCACGGGCGGCGTAGACGTTGGCGTCCGACCCGCCGCCCGTCGCGCGGGTTCGGAAGGCCCGTCCAAGCTCGCGCGCGGCGCCGGCGACGAGCGCCACAACGGGCGCGCTGTCGGCGACGTTGAGCCGCTCGTACTGGCGGTCCGACTTGATCTCAACGCTGGCTTTCCGCTCGCCGTCCTCGAGGCGCACCGAGTGACGCGCAACCGCTTCTTCGAAGCGCTCGCGCATGTGCCGCGTCTGGGCCTCCAGCTTGCCCACGTCGAGGCTGCGCGCCTCGCCGTTCACGATGACCCGGGTCGGGACGATATTGGTCGAGAGCCCGCCCTGGATCACGCCCAGGTTGGCCGTCGTCTCCCCGTCGACCCGGCCGAGCTTCATGCCCGCGATGGCCTCGCTGGCGATCTGGATGGCCGACATGCCGCGCTCGGGACAGATGCCGGCGTGCGCTTCGAGTCCTGTCACCGTGAACGACAGCCGGTTGGCGGCGGGTGCCCGCGTGATCAGCTCGCACACGCCGTCCACGTCGAGGACCAGGCCGCGCTTCGAGCGGATCCGGCCCGTGTCGAAGTGCTTGGCGCCCAGGAGGCCCGTCTCCTCGCAGATGCTCAGCACCACCTCGATGTCGCCGTGCGGAATGTTGCGCTCGCGCAACACCCGGATGGCCTCGAAGATGGCGACGATGCCGGCCTTGTCGTCACCTCCCAGCACGGTGCTGCGGTCGGTGCGCACGATGTCGCCGTCGACCACGAGGCGGATCTTGTCCGCCGGCCCCACGGTGTCCATGTGGGCCGAGAGCAGGAAAGGCGGCGCCCCGGCCTTGGTCCCGGCGAAGCGCGCGAGAAGATTGCCGGTCTCGCCGCCTATCTTCTCCCCCGCGTCGTCGACTTCCACCGACGCTCCCATGCCCTTGAGGATGCTCTCGAGCCGCCGGGCGATGGCCCCTTCGCGGCGTGACAGGCTCGAGATCCCGGCCAGCTCGATGAACTCGTCCTTGATGCGGGCCGGATCGATCATGCGGGCTCGGTGTGGAGATGGCGCGTGAACCAGTCGCGGCTGCGCTTGAGCGCTTCGATGCGGTGGAGCGGGTCCGAGAGGCGATGGTCCGCGCCGGGCAGGAAGCAGATCTCGGACGGCTGGGCCAGCCGCTCGACGAGGCTCCGGCCGTGCTCGGGCGGCACGACATCGTCGGCGCCGCCCTGGACGACCAGCACGTGGCTCGCGCCCGCCGGCGCCTCGACGTGGCGGCCGGCGCGAACCTCGGCGACCAGGGCCGCGCCAGGCGAGGTCACGTCGTCGCACCTGGAGTTCGCGATCGCCGCCAGGCTTGCCGGGGCATTCCACGTCACGACCGGCATGGGCCGGCGACGCCGCGAGGCCACCCAGAGGGCGACGAATCCTCCCAGGCTCGAGCCCAGGAGGCCGAAGCGCCCGTCGAGAGACGGATGCCCGCTCAGGTGGTCCAGCACGGCCTCGAGATCGGCGATGCGGGATGCGATGGTCGCGTCGCGGTAGAGCCCGCCCGACTCGCCGCTCCCGCGGAAATCGAAGCGGGCGAGCCCAAGGCCTGCCTCGGGAAACTCGCGGCCGAGAAGCAGGTACTTGTCGCTCTCCTTCGAGGCGCCCATGCCGTGGCAGGCCACGACGCAGGGGGCCGGGCCGGCGGGTGGAAGGTGGAGAACGCCGACTACGGGGATGCCGTCGACGGCTAGGCTGAAGCGCTCGACCGTGAGGATCATGGTGTCGCCGTCACGCCTGGTTGAAGACCTGGGAAGTATTCGCCGAGATCTGGTACGTGACCTCGTCGACCGGAAGGCGCTTGATCTTGGCAATCTCCTCGGCCACGCGCGACACGAACCACGGGCCCGACGGCGTGCCCGCGAATTCGCCCTCGTAGGGCCACGGCCCGTCGCTTTCGACGAGGAGGGACTCGAGCGGCACGGCCTCGACCAGCTCGCGATCCCGCGCGCGGTACACCACTTCCGGCGTCACGGACACGAGATACCCGGCATCGACGATGGCCCGGGTCACTTCGGCCGGCGCCTTGTGCCAGTGGAAGACGGCGCGGTCGATGCCGTGCGCCTTGAGCGCTTCGAGCGCGCCCACGGCTGCTCCGTGGGGGGCGTGAAGGATGACCGGCAGGTCGTAGCGCGCCGCCAACCCGAGGAGCCGCTTGAGGCGACCTCGGCCGCGCGTCATCAGCCCCGCCGCGTCGGTGGCGCCTTCGAGGCAGTACCAGGGCAGCCCGATCTCGCCGAGCGCGACCAGGCTGGCGTGGTGCGAAGCCACCTGCGCTTCGACGCGCTCGAGGTCGGCATCGGTCAGCTGCAGCCGATCCGGATGGAAGCCAATCGCGGGCCAGACGATTCTGCCGTTGCCCGTGGCGGCCTCTAACGTGCGCGCGTTCGTCTCGTGGTCGCAGCCGACGGCTACGACGGCCCAGACATCGTGCTCCGCCGCCCGCGCGAGGGCGCCGCGAAGGTCCTCGAAGGCCGGGTCGTGGAGGTGGCAGTGGCTGTCGATGATCATCATTTATCCTCAACATGCCTTGCGGCATGTTGACCGTGGTCGAGAAGGTTAGTGCCACGCGTGCCGTCGAGCGCCAGCGCTGTCATGATCCGGCTACTGTCATGCGTCCGATGAGCACGGTGGGCGCGGCCGTCCGGTCGCGGAAGACGAGGTCGTTACCGACCCCTTCGATGGCCTGGAACATCTCGAGCAGGTTGCCCGCGATCGTGATTTCCTCGACCGGGTACGCCAGCTCGCCATTGTCGATCCAGAGCCCGACCGCGCCGCGTGAATAGTCTCCGGTCACGCCGTTGACCCCGAACCCAATCAGCTCCGTGATGTAGAGCCCCTGCTTGACGCTCCCGATCAGCGCTTTCGGGTCCGACGAGCCCTTGGCCAGGAACAGGTTGGTCGTGCCGACCGTGACGCCGCTGCCGTCGCGCGCCGCGTGGTGCGTGGAGGCCATGCCGAGCTTTCGGCCGCTGTAGCTGTCCAGCAGATACGAGGTGAGAACGCCCTTGTCGACGATCACCGTGCGCAGCACCGGCAATCCCTCGCCGTCGAACGGCCGCGAGCCGAGCCCGCCCGGGATCGTCCCGTCGTCGACGATCGTCACGCCGGGGGCGGCGATCTGCCGGCCGAGCTTGCCCACGAGGAACGAGGCGCCCCGATAGAGCGACGGGCCCGCGACGGCGCCCGCGACGTGCCGCACGAGGCTCGCGGCCATCTCCGGATCGAAGATCACCGGCACCTCGCAGGTCTTGACCTGCCGGGCGCCCAGTCGCCTGAGGGCACGCTTGGCGGCCGTGGTCCCGATCTCCTCGGGCGTGTCGAGATTGGCCCGCTTGCGCGTGACGTGGTACCAGCCGTCGCGCTGCATGTGGCCGTTCTCGGAAGCGACTGGAGAGGCCGACAGGCTGAATGAGGACGTCGCGTATTCGCCCGAGAAGCCGTGAGAGGAGGCATAGGCGTAGCGGGCACGGCGATCGGCGAAGTCGCCGCCTTCGGAGTTGGTGATGCGCGGATCGGCCCCCAGCGCCGCGGCCTCGCAGCGCCGCGCGAGCTCGATCTTGTCTTCCGGCGAGAGGTCATGGCCGGTCGGGTCATCCAGGCCGAGGGCCGGGATCTCGCGGGCGAGCGCGGATGCGTCCGGCAGGCCGCTCAGCTCGTCGGGCGCGGTGATCCGCGCCAGCGAAACGGCCTCGTCCACAAGGCGCTCGACGGAGGTCCGCGACAGGTCCGACGTCGAGGCGGCCGCCGCCGATTTGCCAGCGAACACCCGAAGGGAGAGGTGCTGCTCGCGGGCGTGCTTGACCGTGTCCACGCGCCCGAGCCTGACCATGGCGGAAAACGCCCGGTCCTCGACGAGGAAGGCGTCGGCCGCAGTCGCTCCCCGCTCGGTTGCCCGCTTCAGAACGTCGCCGAGCAGATCCAGCATCTAGACCTGGGTCCCGCCGACCGTTATGCCGTCGATCCGTATCGTCGGGAGGCCCACGCCCACCGGAACGGACTGTCCGTCCTTGCCACAGGTGCCCACGCCCTCGTCCATCTTGAGATCATGGCCGACGCGGCTCACCCGTGTCAGCGCGTCGGGCCCATTGCCGATGAGCGTCGCGCCCTTGACCGGCTTGGTGACTTGGCCGTCTTCGATCAGGTAGGCCTCGCTGGTCGAGAAGACGAACTTGCCGCTGGTGATGTCCACCTGCCCTCCGCCGAAGTTGACGGCGTAGAGCCCTTTCGGGACCGACTTGATGATGTCGGCCGGATCGTCGTGCCCCGCCAGCATGAAGGTATTCGTCATCCGGGGCATCGGCTGGTGCGCGTACGACTCGCGCCTGCCGTTGCCGGTCGGCTCCGCGCCCATCAGGCGCGCGTTCAGCCGGTCTTGCATGTAGCCGACGAGCACGCCGTTCTCGATGAGGACATTGCGCCGCGTCGGGATGCCTTCGTCGTCGACGTTGAGCGAGCCGCGCCGGTTGGCGATGGTGCCGTCGTCGACCACCGTGACCAGCTCGGAGGCGACCTTCTGGCCGATGCGACCCGAGAAGGCCGAGGTTTCTTTGCGGTTAAAATCTCCCTCTAATCCGTGCCCGACGGCCTCGTGGAGGAGGATGCCCGGCCAGCCCGGCCCCAGCACCACGGTCATCTCGCCGGCCGGCGCCTCGACGGCGTGGAGCTTGATCGTCGCCTGCCTGACCGCCTCGGAAGTGAACCGCCGCCAGCGCTCCCCTTCCAGGAAGAAATCGAAGGGCACGCGCCCGCCGCCGCCGTAGGCGCCGATCTCGCGCTTGCCGTTTTCCTCGACGATGACGGTCACGTTCAGGCGGGTCAGTGGTCGAACATCGCCCACGGCGTAGCCGGAGGGGGTCGCGATGAGGACGATGACATCCTCGCTTCCGAGGCTCGCGATGACCTGCTTCACGCGCGGGTCGAGCGCGCGCGCCGTCCGGTCCATCTCGAGCAGCAGCGCGACCTTTCGGTCGAGCGCGGCGGAGACCGGGGGCTCGGCCAGCGTATAGAGGTCGTGGGGGCGTCCGGACCCGACGGCAACAGCGGTGGACCCTGATGTCTGGTCCGCGATGGCCCGCGCTTGCCGCGCGGCCTCCTCGAGATTGGGCAGGGCCAGGTCGTCGGTATGCGCGTATCCGGTGCGCTCGCCGGACTGGGCGCGGATGCCGGCGCCCTGGCTCACGTGGCGAGAGGCTTTCTTGACCGCCCCCTCTTCGAGGCTCAGCTCCTCGCTGATGCGGTATTCGAGGAAGAGGTCGGCGTGGTCGACGCGGCCCGCAAGCTGGGAACCCAAGAGCCGCTCCATCGCGGAAGAGGTGAGGCCGAATCGGTCTTCGAAGAATCGCTCAGGACGCGCCAGCATTCAATTCATTCTCCGTACGACGTTCTTTAGAGTGGGCGAAGGACGCCATCCTAGCATCGGGCTTAGCGTGAGCCTCAGTTTTAGTGACACGGCGGCCCCCGTTCCCGCGTACTCGTGAGAAAGTTATCCTGATCCGTCCTTTCAGATATTTAGGACAGTACAGCGGAGAGGCCGCTTGAAGCTTTGGGCCTACCGCCCCAGCCCCTGCTGGATGATCTCGTGGATATGCCGGAGCCCTGCCAGCACCGAAGGCCCTGGAGACAGGATATCAGGACCATCAACCTCGTGGATACGGCCTGCTTTGACCGCGCTGACCCCCTCCCAGCCGGGCCGCCTCCGGATGGCATCGACGTCCACGGGCTTGCCGCACCACGAGGCGAGGATGATCTGGGGGTCTCGTTTGGCGACCTCGCCCGGATCCACGACCCTGTCCGTGGCCGAGGCCTTGTCCCTGAGCTCGGAGAAGATGTCGCGCCCGCCGGCGATCTCGATGACCTCGGACACCCAGCGGATACCGGAGATCAGCGGGTCGTGCCACTCCTCGAAATAGACCCGGGGCCTGTCGGGCCAGACGGCCGAGAACTCTCTCACCTGCCGGATCTCGTCCCGCATGTCCTGGACGAGGTCGCGGGCGGATCTCTCGAGCCCGAGGAGTCCACCGACCATGATGATCGTCGCCAGGATTTCATCCACCGAGCGCGGGTTCGAGCAGAAGACCGGCAGTCCCGCGCGGATCAGCTGGGCGCTGACGTCCGCCTGGAGATCGGAGAAGGACAGCACGAGGTCAGGCTCGAGCTCCAGTATCTTGTCGAGGCGAAAGCTCGTGAAGCCTCCGACCTTCGGCTTCTCACGCGCTTCGGGAGGCCTGTGCGCCGTGCCCGGCACGCCGACCACGCGCTCGCCTGCTCCCAGCGCGTAGCAGATCTCGACGTGCTCCGAGGACAGGCATACGAGGCGCTGGGGGAACCCGGTATCTCCCTTGCCGTACACCTGGACGTCGTCCTAGGTCTTGGCGCCGTCGAACAGCTCGGTCCGGCCGATGCCGCGCTGAAAGGCCAGGTAGGCCTCCTTGGTCAGGCGCGGCTTGAAGTCCGCGATGATCTCCCTGGCAGCCTTGGCGTCGTCCCAGAGCATGTCCACGGCCATGAGCGCCAGCTGCTTGGCCGGCTCGATGTAGGCGAGCTTGGGATCCGCGATGGTGAAATCGGCGCCGTGACCGCCGCCCGAGGCGCCGCCCATGTACGGGTGCAGCGTAGGCATGACGTGGGAAATGTCGCCCATGTCGGTGGAACCGCTGCGGTGCCCAGTCTCCGTCACCTGGTCAGCGCCCAGGACGGCCGCTGCATTGTCCTTGAAGTACTTCGTCAAGCCCGCGTGGTTGAAGAGCGGCAGGTAGCCCGGCAGCGTCTCGATCTCCACCTGCGCTCCGAGCGCGAGCGCGCCCGCTTTGAGCGCGCGGTCCACCTTGACGTTGGCGTCGAGGATGGCCTCCACGGTCTTGCCGCGCACGTAGGTCTCGAGGCGCACGTCGGCCGGGATGACGTTCACCTGGCTGCCGCCGTGGGTGATGATCGGATGCACGCGGATCGAATCGTCGTCGCGGAACGTCTCGCGTAGAGCGTTGATCGCGACCAGGCCGATCTGGGCGGCATAGAGCGCGTTGACACCCAGGTGCGGCGCTCCGCCCGCGTGAGAGGCCCGACCGATATACCGCACGGTCTTGACGATGCAGCCGTTGTTCGACGCCGCGACCCCCGCCTTCCGGAATTCCGGCTGGGAGGTCGTGTGGATCATCATGGCCATGTCGACGTCGTCGAAGTGGCCGAGCCGCAGCAGCTCCGGCTTGCCTCCGAGGAACTCGAGCTTGCCCGCCCTCGCCTGCTCCACCCTCCAGGCGACGTCGCCGTACGCCTCGGCCGGCACCGCGAAGAAGACGACGCGCCCGGCGAGGTGCTCGAAGGCTCTGGCGCCCGCCAGCCCCATGGCGGCGCCGAGCAAGCCGGCGACCTGTGCATTGTGACCGCACGCATGCGCGGCACCCGTCGCGGGATCTGCGACCGGATGGCCGGCCACGACGAGCCCGTCCAGCTCGCCCAGGAGCGCGAAGGTCGGGCCGTCCTTGGCGCCCTTGGCGTCGGCGCGGACCCCGGTGACGGCCAGGCCGCCCTTGGGCTGGAGACCGATCTCCCGCATCGTCTCCTCGACGAGCCGCGCGGTCTTGAACTCCTTGAAGCCGAGCTCCGGATTGCGGCGGATCGTTTCGCCGACCTTCGTGATTCGCTCGGCCTGGCTGTCGATCGATTCGCAGACGGCGCGCTTGACGTCATCAAGTGTGGGCATGGGAGCTCCTGTCGAGTAGTCGGTCTGGAAGGAATGGCTTGATGAGGTCGGATACGTCACCGTCCACGATGGCGCTCGAGATGTGCGCGGCCGTCGCGGGCGCCAGCAGGATGCCGTTTCTGTAGTGCCCGGTCGCGAGGTAGAGCCCGCCGAGCCCCGGCCAGGGGCCTAAGATGGGCATGTCGTCGGCTGTCCCCGGTCTGAAGCCGCACCAGGTGCGCGTGATGGGCCGGCTCTTAAGCGCGGGCAGCACGGCGATGGCGCCGTTGACGAGGTGCGCGAGACCCTCGGGCGTCATCGCTCGCTCGAAGCCGACGTGCTCGACGGTGGCGCCGACCAGCAGCTCGCCCGACGGCCGCGGCGTGAGATACCCCTGGTGGCCGTGAAAAGCGTGGCGCAAGAGCGCGGGCACGTTGCTGACCGCCAGCATCTGGCCGCGCACGGGCACGACGGGAAGCTCGAGCCCGATGGAGGCGGCGATCGGCGCCGACCATGCGCCCGCCGCCAGCAGCACGGCCTCGGCCTCGAGCCTCTCCCCGGCCGCGACGACGCCGGTCACGCGGCTGCCCTCGGCGATCAGGCCCGTCACCTCGATGCCGGTGCGTATCAGGACGCCGCGCTCGGTTGCGGCAGAGGCATACGCCGTGACCAGGCGCTGGTTGTTGACCCAGTGATCGCCGCGGACGAAGAGCGCGGCCGTGATGTCGGCGGCGAGATGCGGCTCCAGGTCACGGAGCTCTCGTCCCTCGACGACACGCATGCCCATCTCTTTGGCGAGCGGCCAGCGGAGCTGCTCCTGCGCCTCACTCTGTTCGCCTTTGCCAGAAATGGGATAAAGCGTGCCCGTCGTCATG
>WNFP01000180.1_pt1 | contig 46998 bp, 43 predicted proteins | sample 5400201 | NCBI WGS metagenome assembly WNFP01 (sample SAMN13153355, study PRJNA577476) | soil metagenome | isolation source: 115 cm saprolite under Madrone tree | place: USA:California | collected 2016-06-14 | reverse complement strand
CACGAGCTGGGGCACGAGTGGTTCCCCATGGTCGTGGGATCGAACGAGCGGCAGTACGCCTGGATGGACGAGGGGTTCAACACGTTCATCAATATCTATTCGACGCTCGTGTTCTATCACGACACCGCGCCACGTGACCGTGGTAGCGCCGCGGAGTGGGCCCGCTTCGTCGCTACGGGCCACGATGTGCCGTCCATGCTCCCGGCGGACCGGGTTCCCCCGCCGCTCCTGGGGGCGGCGGAATACGACAAGCCCGCGACGGGTCTCTATCTGCTGCGCGAGCACATCCTCGCCGACACGACGCGATTCGACGCCGCATTTCGCCAATACATCCGGCGCTGGGCGTACAAGCATCCCACGCCGGCGGACTTCTTCCGCTCCATGGAGGACGGGCTCGGGGAGGACCTTTCGTGGTTCTGGCGTGGCTGGTTCTACCGATCCGACGTCGTAGACCTGGCGGTGGACTCAGTGCGCGCCCGGACGGACTCCACGGGAGCCAGCGCGCTCGTGTTCCTCTCGAGCCTCGGTGCCCTCCCGATGCCCGTCGACCTGCGACTTACCTACGCCAACGGCGCCACGGAGGACGTGCGTCTGCCCGTCGAGATCTGGTACCTGGGGAACCGCTTTACCTACCGGCGCAGTGTCCCGGCCGATGTCGTAAAAGTCGAGATCGATGTCCGGCAGAATTTCCCGGATGTGCGGCGGGGGAATAACGTGTGGACGAAACCGTAGAGGCACAGCATGACGCTACGACGCCACGTTGTAAGACTTATGGCGTAGCGTCGTGGCGTCGGGCAACGCTGTTGAGGATCACCAAAAACACACCCCCCCAGATCAAGCCGGGGAGCTCCCCCAGATCGCGTCCGTAATGAATCCACAGCCAGCGCGCAATCACATAGCACCAGAGCCCCCCGGCGAACCAGCCGAGCACGCGTATGAGCGGTCCCACGCCGGTGCGGATCCCGGGCAGAGCGAGCAACAGCCGATCGATGTAATGCCCCAGGAACGTGAAGCAGAACGCCACGCTGAACACGTCCACGAAGTCGAAGGCGAGCGAGGCGTGCCGGGGGAGGGCGAGGAGAAGTACGATGCCCAGCGCGCCCGCCACGAGAGCGCTCCGCGTCAGTGTCTTGATGAATGGCTCGCCCATCAGCGGGCCCCGGCCGGGGGGGGCGCGGGCTTCAGGTACTGATCGATCCAGTCGAGCACCGTTCCCCACCACAGGCGGCGGTTGCGCGGCCGCAGCACCCAGTGGCCCTCATCGGGGAAGTACAGGAACTTGGCCGGCACGCCCCGCACGTTGGCGGCGGTGAACGCCTGATAGCCTTCCGACAGGTCCACGCGGTAGTCGAGCTGGGAGTGGACGATCAGGATTGGTGTCTTCCAGTTCTGTACAAAGTTGAAGGGCGACCATTTTTCGTTCAGCGCGCGGTTGGCGTACGGCGTGCCGCCGAACTCCCAGTCCATGAACCACAGCTCCTCCGTCGTGCCCGCCATGCTGACCGGATTGAAGACGCCGTCGTGCGACACCAGCGTCTTGAAGCGGTTGGTGTGTCCGGCGATCCAGTAGATCATGTAGCCGCCGTACGACGCCCCGGCCGCGCCCATGCGCGTGGAATCGACGTAGGGGAGGCGCGCCACGACATCCAGGCCCTTCATGAGATCCTGGTAGGGATAGTCGCCCCAATGCTGGGAAATCGCGTCGGTGAACTTCTGGCCGTAGCCCGTGGAGCCGTGGAAGTTGACCGCCGCCACCACGTATCCGCGCGACGCGAACAACGCGTAGTTCCAGCGCGCCCCCCAATAATCGGTCCACGCACTCTGCGGCCCGCCGTGAATCAGATAGATGAGCGGGTATCGTTTGGCGGGGTCGAAGCCGGGCGGCTTGAGCAGCCACCCGAAGACGGAATCTCCCAGCGCGCCTGCGAAGCCAAACTCGTCGAGCGGGCGGAGATCGAGCGCGTCGAGCGCGGCGTCGTTGTGATGCGTGAGCTGGCGGCCCGAGAGCCAGATCTCGTTGGGCTGCGTGTTGCTCTGATGCAGGTACACGAGGCCCTGACCGTCCGGCATCACCTGCACGTCCGTGTTGACCCCATTATTGCCTACGGCCACCGAACGACGGAACGACGGTAGATCGATGCGGTACAGGTTGTCTCGCCCGCGCTCATCGACCGCGGCGTAAATGCATTTCGAATCGGGGCACCACGTGTAGGACCCGACGGACAGCGTCCAGCCCCTGGTCGCCTCGACCGGCGGTCCGTCGGGCCGGCCGGCCGACCGGGCGACCAGCATCAGTCGCTGTCTATCGGCTTCGAACCCGGCCCGCTCCATCGAGAGGTAGGCGAGCCACTTGCCGTCGGGCGAATAGCGCGGCGTGTTGTCGGCTCCACGTCCTGTGGTCAGCGCGCGCATCGCGGAGCCATCCGGTCCCATGATGTAGACGTCTACGTTCGTATTGTCGGCGACGGTCGTGTCGCCATGCATCGCGACCGCGATCTCCTTCCCGTCGGGTGAGACGCTCACATCGCCATCGCCGCCGGTGGCGATCGTCGGCACGTCGTGGTCCACGGGGGTTACGTCCCTGGTGGCTCCATCGGCGAGCCCGACGGTGAACAGGTGCTGGCGCTTGCCGGCGCGCCAATCGTCCCAGTGCCGCCACATGGCGCCGGTCCAGATGCGGGCGTCGGTAGGGAAGTCGCCGTTGCGCCGGTCGATTTCCTGCGCCGCAGGCCACTTGATGTCGCTCGTGACGATGAGCCCCGTGCCGTCGGGCAGCCACACCGGATCGAACACGCCGTCGGCGAGACTCGTCAGCCGCCGCGCCTCGCCCCCCGCGACCGGCAGCACCCACAGCTGCGCGCCGTTCCCGCGGGTGGACACGAAGGCGAGCGTGCGGCCATCGCGCGACCAGCGCGGCTGCCGATCCGATCCGGGCCCCGCGGTGAGCTGGCGCGCCGAGCCGCTCGCCACTTCGGCGAGCCAGATGCGCGTGATGCCGCGGTTGTCCTTGAGGGAGGGCTCGGTCACCGTATACGCGACCCACTTCCCGTCCGGCGACAGCTGCGGGTTGCCCACCGACTTGAGCGCGAGATAGTCGTCGACGGTTATCGCTCGCTTCTGGGCCCCCACGGGCGGGGTCAGTGTGGCGAGCAAGCATGACACCAGCAGGCCGGTGATGCGTTTCATGTTGGCGCCTAGTAGTCAGGATGCGTGAGAATCGCCTTTACGAGATCGTCGAACACTTTGGATTCTGGCTTCACCGCGCCGCTCGCGTCGGTGTGCACGTTCCAGGCGCACAGCTCGTTCAGCGCCGTGGCTTCCTCATACGTGAGGTGCAGGACATGGCCGTCGCCGCCTTGCGGGCGCGTGGCGCCGTCCAACACCTTTTTGAGGACGTCGGGCAGGTGCCGCGCGCCGCGCACGGCGTCGTACTGCGCCCCGGTGAGCGTAAGATCCATGACTCCCTTGCCAAGCCTCGCGTCGGGGGCGAAATCTCCTCCCGGCGCCCCTTTCCCGCAAGGAATCCCGATGCCACGCACGGAATTCATCGCCACCGGATTCCACGTTCCCGAGCGCGTCGTCACCAACGACGATCTCTCACGCATCATGGACACCTCCGACGAATGGATCACCCAGCGCTCCGGGATCAAGACGCGACACTGGGTGTCGGACGGCGAGACCGGGGCTTCGCTGGCACGGCAGGCGTCGCTGCAGGCGCTCGCGAAGGCCGGTATGAAGGCGTCGGACTTGGACTGTATCGTGTACTGCACCTGCACCCCCGACCACTTCGAGCCCGGCAACGGCGTGTTCCTGCAGCGCGAGCTCGGGATCAGTGACGTCCCCGCGATCGATGTGCGCAACCAGTGCTCCGGATTCATTTACGGCCTCTCGGTTGCGGACGCCTGGATCCGGACTGGCCAGTACGCCCGCGTGCTCCTCGTGGGCGCCGAGGTCCACTCGCGCGGCCTCGACCGGACGACCCGCGGGCGGGATACGGCCGTGCTGTTCGGCGACGGGGCCGGGGCGGTGATCCTCGGCCCCACCGACGATCCCGGGCGCGGCGTGCTCTCGACCCACCTCTACGCCGACGGCCGGCACGCCGAGAAGCTGTGGGTCGATGCGCCAGGGCTGGCACACGACCCCTTTATCAGCGCCGAGCTGATGGAAGAGGGGAAGCACCGGGCGGTCATGGAAGGGCGCGAGGTCTTCAAGTACGCCTCGGTGCTCATGCCGCAATCGGTGGCGACCGCTCTCCAGGCGAATGGCGTGACGGCCGCGGACGTGAAGCTCCTGGTCCCGCACCAGGCGAACCTGCGGATCCTCGAGATGGTGCAGAAAGCCGTCGGGCTGCGCGACGACCAGGTGTACGTGAACATCCAGAAATACGGCAACACGACGGCTGCCTCGATCCCCATCGCGCTGCACGAAGCCCTGTGCGAGGGGCGCCTCAAGCGCGGCGATCTGCTGGTTATGACCGCGTTCGGCTCGGGGTTCACCTGGGCGAGCGCGGCGATCCGCTGGTGACTACCTGATCTCCTGCCCCCAGACATCGCGGTACACGATCGGCCCCTCGTTCAACGCCTTGATGCCCGACTCGATCTGGGTCTTGTCGCCCACCACCAAGATGTCGAAGCGGTCCGGATCGATGTACTGCCGCGCCACGCGCTGCACGTCGGCGGCCGTGACCGCGGTAATGCGGTCCAGGTAGCGATCGTAGTAGTCGAGCGGCAGGCCGAAAGAGAGCAGCTCGCGAAACCGCGCCGCGGCGCCGCCCGTGGTCTCGAAGTCCCCCGGCAGGCCGAGCGTGAGATACGCCTTAGCCTTCGCGAGCTCGGCCGGGGCCACCGGATCGTCGCGGATGCGCCGTAGCTCCTTCAGAAACTCGATGAGCGAGCTGTCGGTCTTGGCGGTCACCACCGACGCGAGCGCCACGAACGCCCCGCTGAGCCGGCGCGGCACGAACTGGGAGAAGGCGCCATAGGTGTAGCCGCGGGTCTCGCGCAGATTCTGGTTCAAGCGCGAGGTGAAGGCCCCGCCCAGGATGGTGTTCAAGACTTCGAGCGCAAACCAGTCGGGGGTCGTGCGGACCGGCCCGAGATGGCCGATCCGGACCACGGACTGCGCGGCCCCCGGTTTGTCGATCAGATACACCGTGCGGGCCGCCCCGGGCGGTGCGATGGCAGGACTCGGGAACGCGGGCACGTCACCGCGCTCCCAGCCGCCGAACCGCGCCGCGATCAGGCGGCGCGCCTCCGCGAGCGTCACGTCGCCCACGACCAGAATGCGCGCCCCATTGGGCCGGTAGTAGGTCCGGTAGAACTCGGCGACGCTCTCGCGCGCGAGCCGGGCGGTCGCGCTGTCGGTGCCGTTGAGCGGATGCCCGTATGGATGCTCGCGACCGTACACGATGGCGGGGAACGCGATGTTCGCCACCGACACCGGCTCATCACGCTGCTGCACCAGCTGCGCGGCGCGGAGCTCCCGCTGCCGCGCGATCTCCGAGTCGGCGAACGCGGGCCGCAGCACCACGTCCGCGAGCAGATCGAGCGCAGCCTCGAGCCGCCGCTTGGGCACGTGGATGGAGGCGCTGGCGCCGTCGAAGCCCGCCGCCGTGCCGAGCTGCGCGCCGAGGAACGCCGCCTCATCCGCGACGTCGAGGGCGCTGCGCGCGCCCGCCCCCTGCTGCAGCATCGTCGCCGTGAACGTCGCGAGCCCGGGAGCGACCGACGGATCCCGGGCCGCACCCGCATCGATCAGCAGCTGCACGTCCACCACCGGCACCTTGTGCATCTCGACGACGGCGAGCGTGAGGCCGTTCGGCAGCACGGTGGTCTGCACGGCCGGCAGCTTGAGCGCCGGCGGCGGTGGCAGTTGCGGAGGCTTGCTGCGGTCCACGACCTGGGCGGACAGACCGCAGGCCGGAAAGGCGATGAGTATCAGCGCGACGAGTGCGGCGGCCGCCCTCATGGCGTCGCCCCTTCCTTCACCGCCAGCTCCGGCTTGCCCTGCGGCACCACGCTGAGCACCACGCGGTGGGGGGGCGAGAGGTACGCGCGCACGGCGCGCTGCACCGCCGCGGGCGTCACTCGCCGATACCGCTCCAGGTCCTTCTGGAAGTAGTCCGGGGTTCCGACGAAGTAGTTGTAGTAGTTCAGCTGATCCGCCTTGCCGCCGAAGCCGCCCACGCGCTCCATGCGCGACAGGAACTGCGCCTCGACCGTGTTCTGGGCCCGCTCCACCTCGCGCGGCGTCGGGCCCTGGTCGGCGAGCTTCCCCAGCTCTTCGTCGATCACCCGCTGCAGCTCGCCCAGATCGTGGCCGGGACGGGCGGTGGCGTACACCTCGAACTTGCCGTCGATACGGCTGCCATCCTGGAACGCCACGACGTCGGTCGCGATTTGCAGCTCGTACACCAGTCGGCGATAGAGGCGCGACGACCGCCCGCCGGCGAGAACGTTCGCCAGGACATCCAGCGTGGCATCGTCGGGACTGAACGCCTTCACCGTATGCCAGGCATCGTACACACGCGGCAGCTGGACGCGGTCTTCCAGCACGGCGCGGACCACGCCCGCCACCGGCACCGGAGGCGGCGGCGTGCGGGTCACCGCAGGCCCCCGGGGAATGTCGCCGAAGTAGCGCTGCACGAGCTGGCGCGCGTCCTGCGCGGTGATATCACCCGCGATCGCGAGCGTCGCATTGTTCGGCGTATAGTACGTCCGGAAGAACTGGCGCACGTCTTCCAGGGTCGCCGCCTGGAGATCCGCCATCGAGCCGATGACCGGCCAGTGATAGGGATGGTTCGCGGGATAGAGTCGCTGCAGGATATTCTCTTCGGCGAGGCCGTAGGGACGGTTCTCGTAGCTCTGCCGCCGCTCGTTTTGCACCACGCCGCGTTGCAGGTCGACCTTCTCCACCGTCATCTCGGGCAACAGAAACCCCATGCGGTCCGCGTCCAGGTACAACATGAGGGGAAGCGCGTTCGCGGGCCCGTCTTCGTAATAGTTGGTGCGGTCTTCCGTGGTCGAGCCGTTGTTGTCGCCGCCCGCGGCCTCGAGCAGCCGGTCGAACTCACCGGTCGGCACGTGCTGAGAGCCCATGAACATGATGTGCTCGAACAGATGGGCGAACCCGGTGCGCCCTGGCTTCTCATCCGACGAGCCGACGTGATACCAGGTGTTCACCGCCACCACCGGTACCGAGTGATCCTCGTGTACGATCACCTGGAGGCCGTTGGGGAGGGTGAATGTCTGGTAGGGGACACGGAGCGATTGAGCGGACAAGCGGACGGGCGGGCAGGCGGACCAGAGGCCTAGCAGCACGGCCGTCGCGGTAGCGATTCGCGTCATCATAACTCCTCTAGACGCCGGATTCGAGGAAACGGTTGCAGCGAGAACCCCCCGGCCTCACAATTGCGTGGGAAACCGCGCGCGCGCAAGTTGCGTAGGGCGCGCGACAAAGGAGATCGATATGTTGGGCTTGCTGATCGGAGCGGTGGCGCTGGGTGGAGGGTTCATGGCCACGCGGGACTTCGTACGGCGCCGGTTGCGCTTCGTCGATGCGGTGCGGAAGCCGGCGGCGCCACTCCTGGCGGGGCTCGCCGCCACCGTCGTCGCCCTCCCCATCGCCGCGCTCCCGCTCGTGACGGTCTGGACGGCAGCGGCGTTCGGGGTGGGAGTGGCGGGTGGGGTCGCGAGCGGGCGGCGCACGCCCGAGCTCCCGCCCGGGTCCTAGACGACCCTCAGGCCCGCCTCGGACGCCGCGGCTTCCGGCCGCCCGGCGACACTGCGCAACGCCCGGACGGCATCCTTCGCGAACGTCTTGCCCGCGCCCTTCTCCACTTCTTCGAGCGCGGTCCACTTGGGAAACGCCGGACGCACCGGCGTCGCCATCTGCAGGGTCTCGAACGCGTCCGCGACCGCCAGGATCTTCACCGTCAAGGGGAGCGGCAGCGCTTCGATGTCCCAGTCCTCACCCACGATCTCGTAGTAGTGTCCGTACTCACCGATGATCTCGGCGGCGCCGCGCATGGCGCGCGCCACGCCCACCGAGGAGTTCGACACCGAGCGCGACAGGAGCCGCAGCAGGCGCTGGTCGCGCGTCCCCACTTCGTGCAGCAGCGCCGCCACCCGGAGGTTCTCGACGTCGTCATCGGTGAGCTTCAGCTCCCGCCCGATCGCCGCCGCCACGTCGGCCACCCGGTTGGAGTGCCCCTGCTGGTTCCGCTCGGCGGATTCGATGTGATAGGTCAAAAGCTCGAGTGTCGCGAGATACGCGTTCTTCACCTCGGCGAGACGCACCGCCCGCTGCTCGGCGAGGCCGCCCACCACGTAGCCCGTAAGGATGAGGAAGCCGGCCCACGGTACCAGCGCGAGCAGCGCGTCGGCGTAGAATCCGGGCAGCATGTCCAGACCCACGAAGTACTGGTAGTAGAAGACGAGCGCCACCACGAATACGCCCGCCATGACCGCGAAGCGTCGGCCGCCGTAGAAGCCGGCGAGCATCATCGGCAAATAGTAGAAGCTCAGGAAGGCGAACTTCTGGTCCACGAGGGCGTGAATCGCCGCCATCGCGAGCACCAGAAACAATACGAAGATCCGCTCGAAGTGGCGGAAGAAGAACAGCTTGGCGCGCTCCAGGGGACGCGGTTGAGCCACGAGATACCTCGAGCGTAAGCGGTGTCGGGGGGCGCGAAAATCAAACTGGGGAAACCGGCCCGCCCGCGCAATAGCCGGGCCCCGGTTCGTGCTTAAGGAGCTCCTTCGTCGTTCTCCGGGCGACCCTCCTCGTACCCGACGCATTGCCGCACCGGCAGCGGCGGGTAGCGTGGGAAGCGCGGATCCGTGTCGGCGCGGCCGCAGCGGTAAAAAGTCGAGCCGCGTCGCGTCGTCACCGCCCGCATCCAGCGGCAGCTGAGGCAGAGACCAATCGAGTCGTCGATGACGGGCAATATCATGCCTCGGTCGGCTTGCCGGCTATGGCATTTTCACCGGGCGGTTCCCCATCTTGGTAGTCCATGGCCGCCGACGCCACGTCGCCCCCACCCGAGCTGCCCCCGGGGCTGCTCGCGGAGTACCTCGAGAGCGCGCGCGGGCAGCTCAGCGTGCTCGCGGGGATTGCCGAGCGGCTGGTGGCCGCGGGCGGCGACCGCGAGGCGCTGGAGGAGCTGCGACGGGAGACCCACAAGATCCACGGCTCCGCCGGCTCGTACGGGTTCATGGAGGCGTCGCGCCTCGCGGCTGGGATGGAGGCGACCGTAAAGGATTGGGTCGCTCGACCGGACGACCCGGACGTGGAGCGCGGCTCTCTCGCCCGCTGGTTCGTCAAGCGGCTCGCGGAGCTGCTCGGAGTCGAAGTCCCGGACGCGAGCGCCACCCCTGCCCCTGCGCCGCCAATGCGATCCTGGCCCCTGCCGCGCGGCGGCCCGCCGTCCCGGCCGGGCCCGCGACGCCCGACGCAACGCCCCGGGGCGACGCCCGTGCGCACCGCTCCTCCCCGGGTGCCCCCGAAGCCGGCGGAGCCCGTCGTCCCACCGGCCGACGCCGTCCTGGTGCCGGAGGTGATCTACGTGGAGGACGACGCGGCGCTCGCGGAGCTGCTCGAGTACGGGCTGCGCGCGCACGGGTATCGGTTTTTGGCGTATCGTAACGGGAGGGAGGCGCTGCGCGAGCTGCTCGCGCTGGACGTGCGGGGCACGCGACCCTTGCTCCTCCTGGACGTCGATCTTCCCGCCCTGGACGGGTACTCGATCCTCGCCGCCCTGGAGCGGGAGCGCCCCGGGACGTACCGCGTCGTGTTCACGACGGTGCACGGCACCGAGGAGGAGCAGCTGCGCGGACTGGAGGCGGGGGCGCTCGACTATCTCGTGAAGCCGATCAGCCTGCGCGTGGCACTGGAGAAGATCAAGCGCTGGGTGGGCCGGTGACCAGCCTGCAATTCCTCTGGGTCGTCGCGGTCGCGCAGGGGATCCTGCTGGTCGCGCTGATCATCCTCATCATCCTGAATCGCTGGTTTCGGGTGCGTCGCAGCGCCCGGTTGCAGCCGCGCCGGCGCGAGCTGGAAGCGGTGATGCATCGCTGGACGATGGGACAGGCGCCCGCGGCCGAGGTGGTGGGGGCCCTGGCGCGTCTGCCGGTGTCGCTGGCCGTCGACGCCCTCGTCACGTGGTCCGCCCGGGTGCCGGGCGAACGGTGGCAGGACTTGTCGCGGCTGCTCGCGAACCAGTGGTGGGCGCGCGTGCTACGCACCAACTGCCGGTCGGCGCGCTGGTGGAAGCGGCTCGAGTGCGCGCGCTTCCTTTCCGTTGCCGCTACGCCGCACGACATCGGCCGGGTGCTCCGCCTGTTGCGTGACCACCATCCCGCCGTGCAGATCGCGGCCGCCACCACGCTCGAGCGCCTGACCAGTCCGGTGCTGGTGACCGCGGCGCTCGATCAGCTGCCGCAGCTCGGCCCCACGGTGCAGGCGTACTACGCGAGTGCGCTCAAGAAGGCGCGTCCCGCCGTGGTGCGTCACCTGCAGCAGCTGTTCGCGCGGCCCGACGATCCCCGGCTCCCCCACGTGGTCGAGTTCGCCGCGCGCCTGGAGCATCCGGACTTGCGCCAGCCCTTCACCGCCCTGGCCACACACCGGGACCCGGAGGTGCGGACTCAGGTGGCCCGCGCGCTGGGGAGGTATCCCCACGCGGAGTCGATCGCGGCGCTGCGGCTCCTCGCGCAGGACGGCATTTGGCCCGTGCGCGCCCAGGCCGTCCGCTCGCTCGGCATGGTCGCCGATCCGGCCACCCTGCCGCTCGTGCGGGAGGCGCTGCGCGACGGCGACTGGTGGGTGCGGTTGCGGGCGGGACTCGCCCTCACGCGCTTCGGCGCGGCGGGGCGCAACGTCCTGCTCGCTGTGGAAGTCGGCGCGCACCAGGCAAGCCGCGACATGGCCCGGCTGGTGCTCGGCCTCTCCCCGCAGGCGCTGGCGGAATACGCGGCATGAGCCCCGTCATTCACGGCGTCGATCTCGCGATCCTCCTCTACTTCCTGGTGTTGAATTCCTTCTACGCACTCCTGCTCGTGCTCTCGATCCCCGAGATCTGGGAGCAGACCCGCCTGGCGGAGGACGAAGACTTCCAGCGGCTGATGCAGAGCGACGCCCTCCCGCCGATCAGCATTCTCGTCCCCGCCCACAACGAAAGCGCGACCATCGAGGCGAGCGTCACCGCCATCCTGACGCTCGAGTACCGCAACTTCGAAATCATCGTGGTGAACGACGGGTCCAAAGACGATACGCTGGAGCGGCTGCGGCACGCGTTCGACCTGTACGAGGTGCCGCGCACCTATCCGGAGACGATCGCCACCAAGCCGCTACGGGCCCTGTACCGCTCGCGCACCCGCACGCGCCTGCTGGTCCTCGACAAGGAAAACGGGGGGAAAGCGGATTCGCTCAATGCCGCCATCAACGCGAGCCGGTTCCCCCTGGTCATCGCCGTGGACGCGGATACGCTGATCGAGCCCGACGCACTGCTGCGCCTCACGCGGCCATTCCTGCTCGGCCGCCACATCGCGGCGGTGGGGGGAACGGTGCGCGTCGCGAATGGGTGCACCGTGAAGGACGGACGCGTGATCGACGCTCGAGTCCCCGGCCGCTTCCTCCCCGGCGTGCAGGTGGTCGAATATCTCCGCGCCTTCCTGTTCGGCCGACTGGGCTGGAACCGGCTGGGCGGGACCCTGGTCATTTCCGGTGCGTTCGGGCTGTTCCGCAAGGAATACCTCCACGCAATCGGCGGGTACCGGACGACCAGCGTGGTCGAGGACCTCGATCTCGTCGTGCGCTTGCACCGCTATCTGCGGCAGCACAAGCAGCATTACGAAATTCCCTTCATTCCGGATCCGGTGGCGTGGACCGAGGTCCCCGAATCCGGGCGCATTCTGTCGCGCCAGCGGGAGCGGTGGCACCGCGGCCTGGTCGCCGCGATGTGGCAGTACAAGGGGATGCTCTTCAACCCCCGCTATGGTCGCGTGGGTTTGGTCGCGATGCCGTTCTTCGCGTTCGGTGAGATGCTCGCCCCGCTCGTCGAAGTGTTCGGGTACGTGATCACCGTGGGCGGCCTGCTGGTCGGCGCCGTGAATACCAATTTCGCGCTGCTCTTCGTGCTCGTGGCCTGGGGCTACGGGATGTTGCTGTCGCTATGGGCCGTGGTGCTCGAGGAGGTGAGCTTCCAGCGATATCGCCGGTTCGGCGATCTGGGCCGGCTGCTGCTGTTCGCGACGCTCGAGAACTTCGGCTACCGGCAGCGGACGGTGTGGTGGCGCCTCAAGGCGTTCTGGTCGGTGTTCCGGCAGAAACAGACGTGGGGGGAGATGACCAGAAAAGGCTTTGAGTCAGCAGGGAAGCAGGCGTCAGAACCGGCCAAGGCCAACAGCGAGTAACCGGCGCCGGGACTACCGTTTCGACGCCGCCACCCCTTCCGCTGCTCGCAGCACACGGAGGGCGTTGAGCCCAGCGACCTTGCGAATGTCCTGCTCGCTCCAGCCGCGTCTCAAGAGCTCCGCCAGCAGATCGGGAAACTTCGACACGTCCTCGAGGCCCACGGGCACTTCCGTGATGCCGTCGAAGTCGGAGCCGAGGCCGACCGCGTCCACGCCCGCCACGTCGCGGATGTGCTCGATGTGATCCGCCACCTGCGAGAGAGTCGCCTTCGGACCCCGCGCCGCCCAGCCCTTCAGGGAATCCGCCACCGTCGTGGTGTCGACCCCCGCGGCACGCAGCACGCGGGCGCGTCTGGCGATGCTGTCCTCGTACACCCGCACCGCCTCCGAGACGAAGCCGGGGTTGAAGTTCACCATCACCACCCCGCCATTCGCCCTGACCATCTTGAGGATCGAGTCGGGGACGTTGCGCACGTGGTTGCAGAGCGCGCGGGCGGAGGAATGTGAGTAGAACACCGGCGCGCGAGACACGCGGATCGCGGCCACCATTGTGGCGTCCGACACGTGCGACAGATCGACCAGCATGCCCAGCCGATTCATCTCGCGGACCACCTCCTCACCGAACGGCGTGAGCCCGCCGTGCTTCGCGCTGTCAGTGGCCGCGTCGGCCCAATCGATGGTCTCCCAGTGCGTCAGTGTCATGTAGCGCACGCCCAGCCGGTAGAACATCCGCAGTGCGCCGAGCGAGTTCTCGATGGCGTGGCCGCCCTCGATCCCGATGAGGCAGGAGATCTTCGAGTCGCGCGGCGAGCGCGGCCGCTCGAAGTTCAAGCCGCTCAGCCTGCCGCGTACCGCTGTGAAGTTCCGCTCGACGTCCGCGACCGTCTCCGCCGGGGCTAACGTCTGCCCGTACTTGCGGCACAACCGGTGCACGAGATCGATCTGCTCGAGCGCGTACACCGCCGGATGCTCGCCTCCATGGAGCGTGGTGACGGGCACGTACGCCGCCCAGAACTGCGCGCCCACGGCGCCGGCGCGGAGCTTGGGGATGTCGGTCATGAGCTTCGGCTGGAGCACGCCGAAATCCACGGAGTCCAGGCCGCCCCGCTCGCGGATCGCATCGGGGATATCGTTGTGGCCGTCGACGAGCGGGACCGTCCTCAGGATGCGCTGGGCCTGGGCGCGGTAGTCCTGCGCGGACAGGCGGTGAGGCGAACCAGCGGTCAGTAGGAACGCGAGCCCGACCGCCACCTTCCAGATTACGCGCATATCATGCCCGTCGGCTTGGGGAGCGCGAAAGCTGGCGCCCTACCGCTCGGTTATCAAGATTTCCGAAAGAGACGGTCTAGTTACCACCTGCGGCGATCGCCATGGCAAGCAGTAGGGTCGCGATGCCGCCGGCGGTAGTGAGCGCGAGGCCTGGCACCCCACCGAACTCCACGCCGAGCGATACCCGCCCCTGCGACTGTACTTCGGAAGTGCAGGTGGTCGGTCCACAGCCGAGCACCACCGATCGGCGCACCAGCTCCGGCCGACCCGCGAGCGCAAACCAGGGGTTCGGACTCCACCTCACGAGGCCGAACACCGAGCCTGTCTGGATGTTGCCAGCGCCGGTCACCAACGGGGTACCCACGGCGAGGTCCAGCGATGCCGAGGACGAGAGCCATCGGCGGTAGCGGACGGCGGGCCCGAGCGCGAACCCAAGGCGGTCCAGACTCGCGAACACCGACGCGCCAAGCGCGTCGCGGGCGCTCACGTTGGCCATCACGCCCCAATCCGCTACTTCCCGGAGTGGCGTGTCGTTTGATTCATCCCCGCCCAAGACCAGGTAGCCACCGAAATTTGTGAGGATGAACGCGGAGCAGGCAGGTTTGGGGCGCGCGCGGTAACAGAGCGGGGCAACCTGCCGGTCGGCAACCGAGTCCTGGGCGCCTTGGGCCGGGGCTGGCTCGGACCACGCCAGGATCAAGGGAATACAGAGCAAACTGACATGTCGCACCTGAACCTCCCACTGTCTGGGTCGCGCCATTGCGCTTCATTTCACGCCCCACCAATAAGGCGAAGGCCGTTCAAGCAGCTTTCAAGACGGCCGATCATTAAGTTTTGAACTATGCCCGACGCCAAAGCGAAGATCGCACTCGAGCTCAACGGGGAGCCCGTCGAAGTGGCGTTCGCACCACATAAGACGCTGCTCGAGGTGCTGCGCGAGGATCTGGGGCTGACGGGTACGAAGCACGGCTGCGAGCTGGGCGAATGCGGCACCTGCACCGTGCTGCTCGACGGCACGCCGGTGTTGTCCTGCCTCCTGCTCGGGCTCGCCTGCGGCGGCCACCGGGTCAAGACCGTCGAGGGCATGGCGGAGCGCGGCACGCTCCATCCCCTCCAGGAAGCATTCGCCGAGCTGGGTGCGGCACAGTGCGGTTATTGCACGCCGGCGTTCCTGCTCACCGCCGAGGCGTTGCTCGCGTCGAGCCCGCGCCCGTCGCGCGACCAGATCAAGCAGGCCCTGTCCGGCAACCTTTGCCGCTGCACCGGCTACATCAAGATCTATGAAGCCGTCGAGCTGGCGGCGGCACGCATGCGCGGCGAGAACGCGAGCCCGGCGCCGGAGACGCTGTATGGCGTCCGGTAGAAAGCCCATGGGGTTCCGAGTTGTGGGGAAGGCCCACCGCAAGGTGGATGCGACCGCAAAGGTCACCGGAGTCACCCGCTTCGCCGACGATCTGTTCCTGCCCCGCATGCTCTTCGCCAAGCTGCTTCGCAGCCCTCACCCGCACGCGCGGATCCGGTCCATCGACGCCTCCCGAGCCGCCGCGCTGCCCGGCGTAAAGGCCGTGCTCACGGGGAAGGATCTCCCGATCCCGTTCGGCATCTTGCCGGTGAGCCAGGACGAGCATGCCCTGGCGCTCGATAAGGTGCGCTTCGTGGGCGATCCGGTGGCCGCCGTCGCGGCCACCACCGAAGAAGCGGCCGCGCAGGCCCTGGACCTGATCACGGTCGATTACGAAGTGCTGCGCGCCTTCCCCGACGCGCTCGACGCCGTCGAGCATCCCGAGCCGGCGATCCACGACTACGCCGATGCGGGCAACATCCACAAGCTGATCGATCTCGAGTTCGGCGACGTCGATGCGGGCCTGGCGCAGGCCGACGTCGTGCGCGAGGACCTGTTCTTCTTCGAGGGGAATACCCACCTGCCGATGGAGCAGCACGCGGCGGTGGCCGACTGGTCCCCCCCTCCGGACGGGAAGCTCACGCTGTGGAGCGCTACGCAGACACCACACTACGTGCACCGGGCGCTCGCCAAGGTGCTCGAGCTCCCGGCGGCGCGCATCCGGGTGATCGCCTGTCCCAACGGGGGCGGCTTCGGCGGAAAGAGCGATCCCTTCAGCCACGAGATCGCCGCCGCCAAGCTCGCGATGGTCACCGGGCGGCCGGTGAAAATCACCCTCACGCGCGAAGAGGTCTTCTATTGCCACCGCGGGCGCCACCCCACCCTCATGTGGGTGAAGACGGGGGTGAAAAAGGACGGCGCCATTACCGGCATGCACTTCAAGTCGCTGCTCGACGGCGGCGGCTACGGGTCCTACGGCGTCGCGAGCACGTACTACACGGGAGCGCTGCAAACCGTCACTTATCACGTTCCCCGTTACAAGTTTCAAGGCGCTAGAGCTTTTACGAACAAGCCGCCGTGTGGACCGAAACGGGGCCACGGGACGCCGCAGCCGCGCTTCGCGCTCGAGGTCCACCTCGACAAGATCGCCGAGCAGCTCGGCATAGATCCGGCGGAGCTGCGTCTCAAGCATCTCGTGCCGCCGAACTCGCTCACCGCCAACTGGCTGCGCATCGGCTCGATGGGACTCGGATCCTGCATCGAGAAAGTGGTTCGCGGCTCGAAGTGGAAGGAGCGGTTCAAACAGCTCCCATACGGCAAGGGAATCGGCCTCGCGTGCTCATCCTACATCACCGGGGCGGGACTGCCGATCTACTGGAACGCGATGCCGCACTCGGGCGTGCAGCTCAAGTGCGACCGCGGCGGGGGTGTCACGGTGTTCTGTGGCTCGACCGAGATCGGGCAGGGCTCGGACTCGATCCTCGCCACGATCGTCGCGGAAGTGCTCGGCCTCGACCCGCTCGACGTCGCCGTGGTCACGGGCGATACCGATCTCACGCCGGTGGATTTGGGCAGCTACTCGAGCCGGGTCACGCTCATGACGGGCAACGCGGCGATCCAGGCGGCCGAGCGCGCCCGCGACGTCATTGCCCTCCACGCCGGGAAGAAGCTCGAGACCCCGATCGAGCGCCTCACGTTCGCCGAGGGGCGGGTATTCGACGTCCAGGATCCCGAGCGCGGGCTCACGTTCGCCGAGGCGGTGCAGCTCGCCGAAGCGGCGGAGGGAACGATCGGTACGGTGGGCTCCTACACGCCGGCCCCGTCTGCCGGCAGGTACCGCGGCGCGGGCGTGGGGCCCTCACCCGCCTACTCCTACAGCGCCTGTGTCGCGGAGGTAGACGTGGATCCCGCGACCGGGATCGTCCAGGTGCCGAAGATCTGGATCGCTCACGACGTTGGACGCGCCATCAATGCCGCCACCGTCATGGGCCAGATCGAAGGCTCGGTGTATATGGGCCTGGGCGAAGCGCTCATGGAGGAGATGGCGTACCGCGGCAACCGCAACGTCGTCCACAAGATTCCCAGCCTGCTCGAGTACAAGAGCCCGACCACGCTCGAGATGTGCGACGTCGTGACCTACGTGGTCGAAGATCCCGATCCGAACGGCCCGTTCGGGGCCAAGGAGTGCGGCCAGGGACCGCTGCTTCCGGTGCCGCCTGCGGTGGCGAACGCCGTGTACGACGCGGTCGGCGTGCGCATCGACGAAGTGCCGATCACCCCGGAAAAAGTATTCAAGGCGCTGCGGCGCAAGCAAAAGGGCGAAGCCGCACGGTTCGGACCGGCGGCGTTCCCGGACATTGCGTGGCCTGAGCCGACGCGGGTCCCGCCGCCGTGGGAGGGGGGAGACGGCAGGGCGGTGGAAAGCGGCAAAGGGCAGAGGGCGGCAAGGGCGGCAAGGGACTGATGCTGAGACTCCCGTCGTTCACCTACCTGCAGCCGAGGACGCTGAAGGAGGCGTTGGTGATGAAGGCGGATGCCGGACCCGACGGCATGTTCGTCGCCGGCGGGACTGACCTGTACCCGAACATGAAGCGCCGCCATCAGGAACCGAAGGTCGTCATCACGCTGATGGGAATACCCGAGCTGCGGCGTGCGGACGGACGTACGCTCGGCTCGTCCATCACACTGACCGACCTGTCCGCCAGTGCGGCCGTGCGCGAGGCCGCCCCCGCGGTGGCGCACGCCGCCGAGCTCGTTTCGACGCCGCTGCTCCGCAACATGGGGACGCTGGGCGGCAATCTCTGCCTCGACACGCGCTGCAACTACTACAATCAGACGTACGAGTGGCGCAAAGCGATCGACTTCTGCATGAAGAAAGACGGGCACGTCTGCTGGGTGGCGCCCTCGTCCCCGCGCTGCTGGGCCGTCAGCTCCTCCGACGTGGCGCCGGTGATGGTGGCCTTGGGCGCGGAGTACGTGCTGGTCGGGCCGGGCAGCGAGCGCGTCGTGCCGGCGGCGCGGTTCTATCATAACGACGGGATCAATTACCTTACGAAGCAGCCGGACGAGGTCCTCGCCGCGGTGCGGCTCCCCCCCGCGGATGGCTGGGACGCGGTGTACCATAAGCTGCGGCGTCGCGGATCGTTCGACTTCCCCGTGCTGGGCGTGGCCGTGTGGGTGAGGTGGGAGCAGGGAGCAGCGAGCGGGGAGCGGGGACGAGTGATGGAGGCGCGCGTTGTCCTCGGCGGCGTGGCGAGCTGGCCGCAGGAGGTCCCCGAGGCAGGCGCGGTGCTCGTGGGGACCGACCTATCGGACGAGGGCGTAGCCGCGGCCGCGGATGCCGCCTACCGTCCCGCAAAGCCGATGGACAATACTGACTTCGATCTGTCCTGGCGGAAGCAAATGACCCGGGTGTACGTCACGCGGGCGCTCGAGGAACTGCGACAACGCCGCAAGGCTGCAACGTAACTCGGAGTCTCACGATGGCCACCAACCCCGGAGAGCCGATGGAAGAGCTTCCCCCACCTCCCTTTGAATCGGCCGCCGCACCGCCGTACAACCTCATCGCGGAGCGGTTGTTTCGCGCGCGCACCGTGATCATCAGCGGCGAGATCACCCAGCGCGTGGCCGCGGGCGTGATGGCGCAACTACTCGCGCTGGCCGGCGAGTCGAGCGAGGAGATCACCGTGTTCATCAACTCTCAAGGCGGCCACGTGGAAGCGGGGGACACGATCCACGACCTGGTGCGCTTCCTGAGCCCGCGGGTGCGGATGGTCGGCACGGGGTGGGTGGCGAGCATCGCGGCGCTGATCTTCGTCGCGGTGCCGCGCGAGGACCGCTACTGCCTCCCCAACACCCGCTTCCTGCTGCACCAGCCGGCGGGAGGCTCGGGCGGCTCCGCGAGCGACATCGAGATCGAAGCGCGCGAGATCCTCAAGATGCGCGACCGGCTGAACCGCGTCTTCGCCCAGCAGACGGGACAACCGCTCGAGCGGATCGAGGAAGACACGCGCCGCAACTTCTGGCTCACCGCCGAAGAGGCCCGGCGCTACGGACTGGTCGGGCGCGTCATCGAGCACCAAGCGGAGCTGGGCGCGGGCGGGTGAGCCGCCGGCCTGAGCGCTCGCTCAGCTCGTGAGGCCTTCCACCTCGCGCACCACCCGGTCGAGGATCTCCACCAAGCGCTGCCGCGTGGCGTCGTCCCGCGCCTTCCACCCGGTGCGATACACCGCCTTCACGAGCCGACCGAGCGAGCGGTTCAGGTCGCCCATTGCGCCGCCCAGCGTGCGGTCCACGGCCTCGCGCACGCGGTCGAAGATGTCGTCCACCATGTCGCGATGCTCGTCGAGAAACTTGCGTCCCGCGTCCGTGATCTCGTAGACCTTTTTCCCCTCCACGTCCTTCGCGACGACGAGCCCTTCGTCCTCGAGCCACTGCAGCGTCGGATACACCGTGCCCGGCGACGGCGAGTAGCAGCCGTGCATCTGGTCCTCCAGCTCTTTCATCACTTCGTAGCCGTGGCGGGCCTTGTCCTTGAGGAGTTTGAGGATCACGTACTTCATGTCGCCGGATTCGAACCACTGGCGGCGCCGACCGCGTGGCCCTCCCCACAGTCCCCGAGGACCGAAGCCGAAGGCGAACGCGTTCCATCCGAAATGCCGAGTCATGCCTGCTCCATCTTGTGCGATGTAACGCGAAGATATTGCTAGACGATATATCGTGTCAATGGGCCGGGAGCAGGTGCGGTAACCACGCTCACAGCCGTCCCCGCACCGCTCGCACAAGTTGTAAGGCCGCATGAACTTGTGCAGAGGAACCGCGACGCTACATTTGGAGCCCGCGCGAGACCCCTTTTTTCTCATAGCTCGAGCGCCCTGGGAGGAGACCCGATGCCCGTACAGGTGACCCCCCACCCAAAATGGGTGGCCGACCTGGATGCCGTTTTGGATCCGGGCCGCGAGGCAATCCTCGACACTCCCGTAATTGTGGACGCGTCGGAGAACCAGCTCGTTGACGGCCAAATTCAGGACTTCCTGGTGAACTTCTACCCGATCATCCGCGACTTCCCGCAGTGGCTGCAGGTGCTGCTGGACCGCTCGCCGGAGGACGGCAAGGTCTTCTTCCGCGACAACATCCGCGTGGAAAAGCGGCACGACGCCATGTGGCGCGCCATGGGAGACGGCTTTAACGTCCCGAAGGAGCGCTTCCAGATTCCCGAGCCGATGATCCCCGAGGTGGAGGAGTTCCACGGGTATCTGACCGAGATGGGCCGTAGCGCCACGTTCGGCGCCGCGGTGTCGGCGACGAACTACGCCGTGGAGGGCGTGGCGCAGAAGATCTCGGAGAAGGCGTTGCGCGGCCTCGCCAAGAACGAGAAGATCGGGCCGCGCGGGCGTTGGTGGCTCGAGGAGCATGCGAAGTACGACGACGAGCATCCCATCCACGCCCTCGAGATCATCAAAGGCTGCGTGAAGCGCGGCGAGGCGCCGCAGAGCGTCACCGAGTCGGCGCTGAAGAGTCTCGCCCTGATGAAAGAAGCTATGGTGGCCTCGTACGACTCATGAGTAAGGGCAGGCGCGCTTCGCCCACGCGGGGGCTGCGACCCCCGCCGACATCCCCGAACGCGACACTCAAGCGCCGGGTGTTCGACCCGGCGCGGGTGGCGGCGGAGATCGTAGCGGCCCTCGCCGACGCGGTGGTGGTGACCGGGGTGGATCGAAAGGTGCTCACCGCCAACCGCGCGGCGGCCGAGCTGTTCGGCCGGCCGCTCGACGACCTCCCCGGAACGCCGATCGACGATCTCGTCGCCATCGCGGAGCGGCAGCACGTGGCGGAGCGCGAGCACCGGGCGGTCGAGGGCGAAGAGCAGCGGTACGAGACGCAGATCGTGAGCGCGAACGGAGACGAGCGCGTCGTCGCCGTCTCCACCACGCCGCTGGTGGTCGAGGGTGAGCTGCTCGGCACGGTGGCCACGCTGCGCGACGTCACCGAGGAAAAGCGGGCGCAGGACACCCTGGCCCGATCGGAAGCCCGCTACCGTAACCTGTTCGAGTCGGCGTCCGACGCGATCGCGACCTTCGACGCGAACGGCCGCTTCACCACCTTCAACCACGCCGCCGAAATCATCTCCGGCTACCGGCGCGAAGAGCTGGTGGGCCAATGGTTCGCTCCGATGCTGCCGGACGACGAGCTCCCCAAAGCGCTGGCTAACTTCCAGAAGGCGCTCGCCGGCGAGACCGGCCTGTTCGAGACGAGCTTCTACCGCAAGGACGGCGACGTCCGCACGATTCAGGTGACCTACTCGACGCCGCGGCTCGACGAAGAAGTGCTGTGCGTGATCCGCGACGTCACCGACCAGAAGATGCTGCAGGAGCAGCTGATCCAGTCGGAGAAGATGTCCGCGATCGGGCAGCTCGTGTCGGGCGTGGCCCACGAGCTGAACAATCCGCTGGCCGGGATTTCGGCCTTCGCCCAGCTGCTGCTCAGCGAGAAGCGCTTCCCGCCCGATCAGCGCACCGCCGCCGAGATGATCTATGCGGAAGCGCGACGCGCCTCGCGCATCGTGCAGAACCTCCTGACGTTCGCCCGCCAGCACAAGCCGGAGCGCACCCCCACGTCCGTCAACCAGGTGCTGGACGACACGCTCGAGCTGCGCGGGTACGAGCTGCGGGTGCGAGGGATCGACGTGCAACGGGACTACGACGAGCAGTCCCCCGAGACCATGGCGGATGCGCACCAGCTGCAGCAAGTGTTCTTGAACTTGATCACGAACGCCGAGCAGGCGATGGAGCGGGCGGAGCGCGACTCGCAGCGCCTCGCCATTCGCACGCGCCGCTCCGGCGACCTGATCCGGATCGAGGTCGAAGACACGGGTCCCGGCATCCCGCCCAATCTGCTCGAGCGTATCTTCAATCCGTTCTTCACCACCAAGCCCACCGGCTCGGGTACGGGACTCGGGCTCTCTATTTCGCTGGGCATCGTGCGCGAGCACGACGGGCGCATCTGGGCGGAGAACGCCCCCCAGGGGGGCGCCCGCTTCGTGATCGAGCTCCCGATCGTGGCCCCGCGCCCCACCGGCGAGTTCCAGAGCAGCCCGGCGACGCATCAGGTCGCCGACCGGCTGCACGTGCTCGTGGTGGACGACGAAGCGTCGGTCCGCGTGGCGCTACAGCGCTATCTCTCGAGCCGGGGCCACGAGGTGGAGACGACCGCCAGCGGCCGCGAGGCGCTCGCCCGCATGCGGGAGGACGAATTCGATGCGGTGATCATCGACATGCGGATGCCGGATGTGTCGGGCGAGCAGCTGTTCGGGGAGCTCAAGGCCCGCGACCCGTCCTACGCGGAGCGCGTGATCTTCACCACGGGGCAGCTGGTGGACGACAGCGTGCGGAACTTCCTCCAGTCCACCGGCCGGCCGTGCGTGCCGAAGCCGTTCGAATTCACCGCCTTCGACCAGGTGCTGCCGGCGCGGCGCGCGTCCTGAGCATCGGACAGCTCTCAGACAGACCGGGGGCCGCGTCGTCCGCGGCCCCCGGTTCGTGCTATCAGTTCAGGTCCGTCAGGCGCGCTGCAGATGCAGCCGGCGGCGCAGCGGTAGCACCCGCAGGCCGCTCTGATCCTCATGATCCTCGTGCTCGTCGTGCATGCGCATCATCCTCTCCGGACGAGCCGGCACCTTCCAGGACAAGGTCATGCGCTTCTGCTTGCGCAGGATCTCGATCGACACGCTCTCGCCCTTCTCGTAGGATCGCAGGATGCGCATCGCGTGCGACGGGTTGGCGGGCTTCCGCCCCCCGATGGACGTAATCACGTCGCCGCCCTTCAAGGGGAGCGTCGAGTCCGCCGGCGCCTTCACCACGAGGACGCCGTCCTTCGCGCCGAAGTACTCGCCCAGGTCGGCGTTGAGACTCACGAGCTCGAGGTCGCCCCACGGCGAGCCGAACATCTCGAAGTGATCCATGCCGAGCATCGGGGCCACCGCGATGTCGGGCGGCCCGGGGATCTCCCACTGGAACCTCCCGCCCATGTTCGCGGCGACGAGCGTGACCTGTTTCGTGTCATTGCCCCGGCGATACTCGACCGGCACGGTGTCGTCCGGCTCGAGCTTGCGGGCGAGCTCGACCAGCTTCCTCCCGGGCCCCGACTGGTCGTCGTCCTCCGCCTTCACGGCGGCGAGCGACGTCCCGTTGAATTTCGTGATGATGTCGCCGACCTTGAGGCCCGCCTTGTCCGCGGGGCCCCCGGGCGTGACACCTTCGATCTTGGCGCCGATCTTGTCGGTCTCGGGGCTCGCATCGGTCTTGACCACGACGCCGATCCGGCCGCGGTGGTCGTTCAGCATGAACGCCCGGACGCGCGGCTCGCGAGGCGGACGCGGCGGGCGGGGCGTCCCCTGCGCCGTGAGTCCGGCCGGCCACGCGGCCAGTGCGACCGCGACGATGATCCACTTCCGCTGCATATGCGATAACCTCCGGGGCTAGAGCCCCACGTAGGCGGCGCGAGTGACGTGGACGCTCACCAGCTGCTCCATCAGGTCCACGCGCTGCTGCCACAGTGTGACGAGATCGGCAGGACGCGCCTGGGCTCGAATGGGGCCCAGCTGTGCCAGCTCGCCGTCGATAACGGCAATACTGTCTTCCAGGACGGCCGCGAGCGCCGCCGAGCGGCCGCTCGTCACCCGTGCGTCAGGGTCGTAGCGCTGGAGCTGCTGCTCGAGCGTGGCCGACTGCTGCTTCACGCGCGCGAGCTCGGCGGCGTCGATGGGTTTGCTCCAGAACGGCCGGAACACGAGGAGCCCGGCGAGCGCCGCGGCCGCGGCGAGGCCCGAGAGACCCCACCGCCCGCGGCGGAGCCGCCGCTCGGCCAGAACGGCATCCCGCACCGCCGGCCAGCGGTCCCGCGCCGGCCGCCGCACCGGCAGCGCCTTCAGCTGCGCGACGCGCTGGTACAGCGCCTCGAGCTCCGCCCGACAGACCGCGCATCCCGCCGCGTGCTGCCGCGCCCACGCGGACCCTTCCCCGGCCCGCAGCGCCAACAAGTCGTCCATCGTGCAGTGCATCATCGCGAAACTCCTTCATCGAGCATCCGCCGCAACCGGACGTGAGCGCGCGCCAGCTGCGACTTGGAGAAGCTCACGGTCTTACCCATCTGCTCGGCGATCTCCTCGTGGGTGTAGCCTTCGACATCGTGCAGCCATACCACTGCCCGCGATGTCTCGCTCAACTGCTCGAATGCCCGCTCCAGATCGATTCGGGCAGGTACGGCGCCCGGGCTCATTCCCACCGCCCCACCCATCGCCCCAGCTCCAGCCACTCCGTTCACCCCCGCCCCCACCGCAACCTCCTCATGGAACTCGTCCGTTTCCCGCACCTTGTCATGCCGGATTCGCATCAAGGCTTTCGAGGTGGCGATCTGCCGGATCCAGCCCCATAGGTGTCCTTCGCCGCGGTACTGCTTGATGCTCCGGACCACCTCGAGAAACGTTTCCTGCAGCACGTCCTCGGCGTCTTCCGGGCGACGCAGCACGCGGAGCGCGAGATTGTACACGGGCGTCTCGAACGCCCGGTACAACGCCTCGAGCGCTTCCAGGTCGCCTGATTTCGCCCGGGCAACGAGAATGTCGGGAACGGCGAGCGAGATGGTCATCTCCTGAACTACAAAGATGCGTCAAGCACGAAAGACGTCGCGCGAAGGCGTCAAGCAAAAACCTCAAGCTGTCTAACCGATTGCTATTCTAGCACTTGGGGCTATTTTCAAGCATGGCTTCGCCCCTCGACCGCACCACGCTGCATACCTGGCTGCACCATTGGCAGGACGAAGCCGACGCCGCCTACCTCTACCTGGTGCTGGCCGGCCAAGAGCCGGACCAGAAGCGCAAGGATGTCTACATCAAGCTGGCCGGGGTGGAAGAGCGTCACGTCCAGATGTGGGAGCAGCTGCTCGGCGAGCACGGCGTGCGCGTGGGGCGGCCGCGCCCGTCGCTGAACGCGCGTCTCAGAGCCTGGGTCGGGCGCCGCTTCGGACCCAGCTACCTGCTGCCGCTGCTGCTGCGCGAGGAGGGGCAGGAGGTCAAGGGATACATGGACCTCCACAAGGAGGCCAGCTTCGAGGATGCCCGGGAGGTTTCGCTCCAGCTCGCCAAGGAATCGGCGGCGCACGCCGAGACCCTGGCGGGCCTCGCCGGTCGGGCGGCGGAGCCCTGGCACAAGACGGGGTCGGGAGGCTTCCTGCGCAACGTGGTCTACGGGTTCAACGATGGGCTGACGGCGAATTTCGGGCTGGTGGCGGGCGTGATCGGCGCCGAGGTCGCGCCGCACATCGTGCTGGTCTCGGGGATTGCCGGAATGTTCGCGGACGCGCTGTCGATGGGCGCTTCGGGCTATCTCGCGGCGAAGAGCGAGCGGGAAGTGTACGACCATGAGATCGCGATGGAGAAGGAAGAGATCCGGATCATGCCCGAGGTGGAAGAGGAAGAGCTCGCGCTCGTGTACCAGACGAAGGGCATCGAGGCGGGCATTGCACGCAAGATGGCGGCCGAGGTGATGCGCGACTCGCAACGCGCCCTGGACGAACAGGTGCGGGAAGAGCTGAAGATCGGTGAAGCCCACGCGACACCGTTCAAGGAGGGGTGGCTGACCGGCGCGTCGACGGCGATCGGGGCGTTCATCCCCGTGGCGCCGTTCCTGCTGTTCAGCGGTCCCACCGCCGCCTGGACGGCGTTCACGATCGCGATGCTGTCCCACTTTGCGGTCGGGGCCGCGCGGAGCGTGTTCACCGGGCGGGGCGTGCTCCGGAGCGGCTTCGATATGTTCGTGGTGGGGCTGGGCGTCGCAGGCGTCGGATACCTGGTCGGCGATGTGGTGGCGAAGGTCTTTTAGACGACGAAGTTCACCAGGCGATCCTGTACGTAGATCGTCTTCCGAAGCGACTTCCCGTTTACGAACTTCCGCACCGCCTCGTCCTGCATCGCCCGCGCGACGACCTCCGCCTCGCTCGCTCCCCGGCTCACGGTCACCCGCCCCCTGACCTTGCCGTTCACCTGCACCACGACTTCCACGTCGCCCGCGGCGGCGAGCCGCTCGTCGAACGCCGGCCACGGCGCCGTGAAGACCGAGCGCTCGTGCCCGAACAGCGACCACAGCTCCTCGGCGAGGTGCGGCGCGTAGGGCGCCAGCATTACGACCAGGGGTTCCAGGGATTGCCGCGCCACGACGGGCTCGTCGCGTACGGTGTTGAGATACTCCATCATCGCCGAGATGGCCGTGTTGTAGTCGAGTCGCTCGGTGTCGGTCGTGACCCTCTTGATCGTCTGGTGCAGCTTGCGCTCGACTTCCGCAGACAGCCTCGAGGCCGAGTCCGCAGCGACCGCCTCGTGGGCCGCCGTCCAGAGCTTGTCGAGGAATCGTCGCACCCCGATGATGGTTGTGTCGCGGAAGTCGCCGCCCTCCTGAAAGGGCCCGAGGAACATCAGGTACATGCGCAGCGTGTCGGCGCCCCACTTCTGGATGTAAGCGTCCGGGATGACCACGTTGCCGCGCGACTTGGACATCTTCGCGCCGTCCTTGATGATGAGCCCGTGCGCCCGGAACTTGGGGAACGGCTCCTCGAAGTGCACATGGCCGAGCTCCTGCAGCACCATGGTTACGAACCGCGAGTACAAGAGATGCAGCACGGCGTGCTCGTTGCCGCCGATGTAGCTCGTAGGGGGGAGCCACGTCGTGGAACGCTTCGGGTCCCACGGCCGGTCGTCGAACTCCGTGGACGGGTAGCGGAGGTAGTACCAGGCCGAATCGAGGAACGTGTCCGAGACGTCGGTCTCGCGCCGCCCCTGTGCGCCGCACTGCGGACACTTGGCGTAGTACCACTCTTTGTGGCGCGCGAGCGGGCTCACGCCGCTCGCATCAGGCCGGAAGTCCTCGATCATCGGCAGCAGGACGGGAAGGTCCTGCTCCGGCACGCCTACGGGACCGCACCGGTCGCAGTGGATGATCGGGATCGGAGGGCCCCAGTAGCGTTGCCGCGAAATGCACCAGTCGTGCAGGCGATATTGTACCTGCGGCGTGGCGAGCCCCTTCGCCTGTAGCCAGGCGACGATGCGGCGCCGGGCCTCGCGGCACGGCAGCCCGTCGAACTCGCCCGAATTGACGAGCACCCCATCTTCCGTCACGCTGGGGAGCGGTTCCCCCGCGCCGCCGCGCACCACCTCGCGGATGGGGAGGTTGAACCGGGTCGCGAACTCGAAGTCGCGCTTGTCGTGCGCCGGCACCGCCATGATCGCCCCGGTGCCGTATTCCATGAGCACGTAGTCCGCAATCCAGATGGGGATCGCCTCGCCCGTGGCCGGATTGCGGGCGTAGGAGCCGAGGAACACGCCGGTCTTGGTCTTGTCGCCGACCCGGCGGGACACGAGGTCCTTCCCCTGCACCTCACGGCGGTAGGCGTTCACCTGGCGCCGCTGCTCCTCGGCGGTCAGCTGGTCCACGAACGGGTGCTCGGGCGCGAGCACGAGATACGTCGCGCCGAATACCGTGTCGGGGCGGGTCGTAAACACGGGAATCTTGGCCCCGGCCGGCGTCTCGAAGATCAGCTCCGCGCCTTCGCTCCGGCCGATCCAGTTGCGCTGCAGCGTGCGCGTCGAGTCGGACCAGTCGAGCCGGTCGAGGTTGTTGAGCAGCCGCTCCGCGTAGCGGGTGATTGTGAAGAACCACTGCTCGAGGAACCGCTGCTCGACCTTGGTGTCGGGATGGCGCTCGCAGTAACCGTTGATCACCTGCTCGTTCGCCACGACGCTCATGTCCTTGGGACACCAGTTGACCGCGGCCTTCTTCCGAAACGCGATCCCCCCCTTGAAGAGCTGCAGGAAGATCCACTGCGTCCACTTGTAATAGCGGGGGTCGGTGGTGGAGAGCTCGTGACGCCAGTCGAACATGCCGCCGAAGCGTCTCAGCTGGCGGCGGAACGTCTCGATGTTCTGGGGAATCAGCTTCGCCGGATGCGTGCCGACCGAAAGCGCGTAATTCTCGGAATGAATGCCGAATGCGTCGAATCCGATCGGCTCGAACACATCGTAGCCCTGCAGCCGCTTGAACCGGCCGTAAATATCGGCGCCGGTGAACGCGAACATGTTCCCCACGTGTAGTCCCTCCGCGGAGGGATAGGGGAACATCATGAGGTTGTAGAACGGCCGGCGTGGCTGGTCCAAGTCGGGCTCGTTGGTGCGCTCGCGCGCCCACCGCTCCTGCCACCGCGCCTCGACGACCGCCGGGTCGTAGCTGGGCACCTGAGTCATAAGTGCATGAAATTAAACAGGCTTGCCCCGCCGGGTAACCCTGCGTACCTTCGCTCCCGACCCTCGACATGGCCAGCGGCACCCAGCAGTTCCGGCACAGCTTCCTCCTCACGGGGGCCGTCGTGGCCCTCGTCCTCGTGACCGGGTTCGCCCTGGTGTCGAGCCGCAGTGTCACCCGCATCGTCGAGCGGCAGGCCGATGAGCGCGGCCGGGACGTGGCCACGCACGCGGCGTCCCTGGTCGGGATGTATCTGCGGGAGCGTCGCCGCGAAGCGGAGGCCCTGGCGCGGTCGCCCGCGGTCGTACGGGCGGCGCTGGATGGGTCGCAGCAGGCGGTCAGCCAGGGCCTGCCCCGGCTCGACACGCCGACCCTGGAGCGGATGTTCAAACAGCGCCGCATGTTGGGCGGGGATCCCGACCTCGCCGCCTACCTCCGCGACTACATACAGCGGTCCGAGTTCGCCGAGCTCTTTTTCACCGAAAGCCACGGGTACTCCGTCCTCGCCTCGAACCGGACATCCGACTTCCTGCAGTCGGACGAGGAATGGTGGCGGCGGGCAGTGGCGGACGGTGTGTACGAAGGCGTGCCGCGTTACGACTCATCGGCCGCCGCGGTGTCACTCGAGTACGACGTGGCCATCCAGGCGCCACGCCGGGCCGCGCCGGCAGGCGTGCTCAAGGCGGTGTTCGCGCTCGACCGACTGTCCCGGCTGCTCACCCCCGCCGACGTAGGTGACAGAGTGCGGCTGCAGGTCGTGGACGCGCAGGGCGTGTTGATCGTGGGTGGCGGCGGACCGGATCAGGCCGATTTACTGCATCCGATTCCCGACGCGGCGGCCGTGCCCCGCCGGGAACGCCCCGACACGGCGACACTCTCCGGGGCGGCCGGCGAGGAGCTGGTGGTGACGGTCCCGGTCGACAACGGCAAGTGGTGGGTCGTGTTCCGCCAGCCCAAGGCGGCGGCGTACGCGGCCGCGCGCACCACGGCGGCCAACATTGTACTCTGGACCGTCGTGCTGTTCGGCGCGGCGCTCGCGTTGCTGTTCGCCTTCTGGCGCCGGCTCAACCAGCGCGTCACCTTGCCGGTAAAGGCCGCAGGCGCGATCGCGAGCCGAGTTGCTGGGGGTGACCTCTCCGTGACCGTCGTGGCCGAGCGGACCGGCACGGCCGAAGTGGGCGACCTCCTGTCCTCGGTGCACACCATGGTCGTGGCGCTGCGCCGCCTGGTCGGCGCCATCCGCACGGCGGCGGACGAGGCGGCAGCGATGGCCACCGAAATCTCGGCGTCCACCGAGGAGATGAGCGCGTCGACCGAGGAGATGTCCGCCACGTGCCAGGATTTGACCAAGCGCGCGGCGGATCAGGCCCAGCTGGTGCGGGCCGCCGCGGACGACGCCGCCAAGATCCTCCAGATCGCCACGATTCTCGCCGCGGGCGCCGACGACTCGGTGCGACGCAACACCATCGTCGCCGAGGTCGCGCGGCGCAACAAGGACGTGTTGGATCAGAGCACGACGCAGCTCGCGAAGCTGGCGGAAGAGGTGAACCGTGGCGTCGCGGAGGCCGAAGCGCTGGCGCGCGCCTCGTCCGACATCCAGAAGTTCGTGACGCAAGCCAAGTCCGTGGCCACGCAGACGAACATGCTCGCGCTGAACGCGGCGATCGAGGCGGCGCGCGCCGGGCCGCAGGGGCGCGGCTTTGCCGTGGTGGCCGACGAGGTGCGAAAGCTCGCATCCGTGGCAGCCGCAGCGGCGGGCGACACCGCCGACACGGTGCGCGGTGTGCTGACTCGCGTGCAGGCGACGCGTGACCGGCTGGCGCAGCTCGCCCAGGGCACTGGCGTCGCGCGGGACGCAGCGCAGACGGCCGCGCAGGGCCTCGGCACCGTGGCCGCGGAAGCGCAGGCGAACGACGTGTGGGGCCGGGAGATCGCCAAGATGGCGGGCGAGATGCGCACCCTGGTGGAAGAGATCAGCGCGCGCCTGGGATCGGTCGCCCACGGCACCGAGACCCTGCTCGCGTCCGCGCAGGAGATCGCCGCCTCGAGCGAGGAGCAGAGCGCGTCCACCGAGGAGATCGCGTCATCGGCGAACCAGCTCGCCGAGGCGGCCGACAAGCTCACCGGCGCGGTGAAGTCGTTCCGCCTGCTGGCCGACGAAGAGCCGCCCCCCCAGCAGCAGGCGGCGGACTAGTCCCCGAAGTTCACCAGCCGGACCAGTTGGATGTCCGCCACCTTCGCGAGGGCGTCCAGCACGCCGTTGGTGAGCGGCTGATCCACCGTGATGGCTGCGAGGGCATCGTGTCCCGGAAAAGGGACGCGAGCCTGATGGTAGCTGCCGATGTTGATCCCCGCGCCGCCGAGCAGCGTGCCGACGCGGCCGATCACCCCGGGCACGTCGCGATTCCGGATCACCAGCATCCACCCCTCGGGCGCGACGTCGACGTGGTAGTCGTCGATCCGAATCACGCGACCGTGCTCGTTGCCCAATACCGTGCCGGCCACTCTGGCCCGGCCGCGGGCCGCCTCGAGCGTGATGCCCACGGTGGTTTCAAAGCCCGGCTCCGGGGTTCCGGTGCGGCGGGCATGTCGGATGCCGCGCTCTTCGGCGATCAGCAGTGAGTTCACCAAGCTCACCGGTTCGACGCTCATCCCAGAGAGCAGGCCCTCGACCGCGGCCATCAGCACGGGCCGCGGCGCCGCGTCGTCCTTCCCGCCGTAGTCCACCTCGACCGACTTGACCGGCCCGTCGACGAGGGCCATCGCCAGGCGACCGAGCCGCCGCGCCAGGTCGAGCAGCGGTCCGAGCCGTCGCAGCAGATCGCCCGAGATCCCGGGGACGTTGATCGCGAACGAGAGGTCGCCCACGAGCAGCGCATCGCGCACCGCCCCGCAGATCTCGACGCTCACGCGCTCCTGCGCCTCGGCGGTCGAAGCCGCGAGGTGCGGCGTGAGAATGACGCGCTCGAGCTTGCGGAGCGGCGCGTCGGCGGGCAACGGCTCCACCGCGAACACGTCGATCGCCGCGCCGCCGATGCGCTTTTCGCGGATCGCGTCGGCCAGGGCCGCCTCGTCCACGAGCTCGCCCCGCGCGGTATTCACGAGCACCGCCGTGGGTTTCATGAGCTTCAGCCGCTCGGCGTTGATCAGGTGATGGGTCTGCTCGGTGTGGGCCACGTGGAGCGTGACCACGTCCGCCTGGCCGAGCAGCTGGTCGAGCGGCAGCAGCTTCAGCTGCAGCTCGGCGGCGCGCTCTGGCGACAGGTAGGGATCGTGGCCCACCACGTGCATCCCAAACGCCCGGGCCAGCTGCGCCACGTGGCCGCCGATGCGGCCCAATCCGACGATGCCGATGGTCTTGCCACGGAGCTCCGTCCCCTCGAACCGCTTGCGATCCCACTCCCCGCGCCGCATCGCTTCCGCGGCCCCGGGAATGTGGCGGGCCTGGGCGAGCAGCAGCCCCATGGCATGCTCCGCGGCGCTGACGGTATTGGCGCCGGGAGCGTTCATCACGGCAATGCCGCGCCGCGTGGCGGCATGCACGTCGATGTTGTCCACGCCGGTCCCGGCGCGGGCGATCACGCGCAGGTTGGGGCCGCGCGTGAGCAGGTCCGGCGTCACTCGGGTCTCGCTCCGCACGATGAGCGCGTGCGCGCCCGCGAGCGCCCGCTCGAGCTCTTCGCGCGGTTTTCCGGCGCAGTTGGCGACCTCGATCTCCGGCGTCGCTGCGAGCAGCTTGAGTCCCGCCTCCGCCACCTTGTCGGCCACAGCCACGCGGTAGGTCATGCCACGAGTCCGGCGAGCAGGTCCAGGAGCTGATCGAGCCCGGCGACGGTGTGGTCGCCCATGTGCCCGATGCGGATGGTGGACTCCTTCAGGGATCCGTACCCCGACCCGATGGTCCAGCCCGCCTGTTTCAGCGCCCCGACGATCTGCTTGGCGCTCTTGCCTTCGGGGACCTTGAGACACGACACCGTCCAGCTACGACGGCCTTCTCGCGGCAAGTAGGCGATGCCGTGCTGCTCGCTCCACTCTTCCACGCGGCGTCGCATCGCATCGTGCCGGCGCCAGCGCCCTTCGGGGCCGCCCTCGCGCTCGATCCGCCCGAGCTGGGCCTCGAGGGCGAACAGCAGCGATACCGCGGGCGTGTTGGTCGGCTGATGCTTGGTCGTGGCTTCCAGGAAGCTCACGAGATCGAAGTACAACCCCCGTGCGGGCAGGGTGCGGGCCCGCTCGAGCATCCGTTCGGAGGCGGCGCCAAACGCCAGCCCCGGCGGCAGCGCGAGCGCCTTCTGCGAGCCGGTGAGGACGAAGTCGAGCCCCCCTCCCCAACGATCGGTCTCCACGGGAGAGCCCGCGAGCGAGGTGACCGCGTCCACCAGCAGCAGCACGTCGTCGAACTCGCGCACCACACTCGAGAGCGCCTCGACGTCCTGGAGGACGCCGGTGGACGTCTCCGAGTGCACCAGGGTCACCGCGTCGACCGGCGTCCGCCGCAGCGTGTCGCGCAGCATGTCGGGCTCGACGGCGCAGCCGAGCGGCACGTCGAGTCGGACGCACTCCTTGTCGCAGGCGCGCACCAGATTCGCGAACCGCTCGCTGAACGAGCCGTTCACGAGCGACAGGGCGCGGCGCCGTACGCCATTCCGCACCGCCATCTCCATGAAGCCCGTGGCGGACGTGGTGCCCACGAGCACGGGCCGGGAAGTCCGGAACAGCCGCGCGAGCGGCGCTGCGATGCCGGCCAGCAGCTGCTCCATTGCTCCCGAGCGGTGTCCAATCATCGGCCGCTGCATGGCCGCGAGGACCTCGGGGTGGACGTCGGTGGGACCGGGTAGAAAAAACCGCCCGAACGCGGGCGGCGGCGGGACGGGCGCGGTCATGCGCCGGCGCGGGCGAGATCTTCGACGAGCCCCTCCTCCACGACTTCGTTCGTCTTCACGAGTCGTACCCCTTCGTCTCCCCAATCCTTGAGCAGTTGTTCGGAGACATCCTTGTCGATCCCTTTTACGGCGTCGGTGACCACGAAGAGCCGCGTATGAGGCCGGCGCTCGAGCAGGCCCTCGACGGCAGCCTTGTCGCATACATCCGTCGCCACGCCGTACAGCACGATGTCGTCCGGCGCGAGTACGTCGAGCACCGTCGCCAGGTTCTCGTTGGTGAACACGTCGAAGCGGTGCTTGTGAAGCAGCACGTCCCCCCGATGCGCCCGCAGCCGTTCGGCCAGCGCCTTCGCGTCGACCCTCGCTGGCTCGATGACGAGCGGATCCTTGAGCCCGGTCTCGGGAATCTTCTTCTGGCCTGGCGTGCCTCGCATACAGTGTGCCGGGAACGTACTCTGCCAGTCGGGCTTGTCGGAGATCTCGGGATGACTCATCACGTGATCGTCCGCGCTCGCCACGATGCGGACGCCGTGGCTATGCGCATAGTCCGTCAGGCGTTTCAGGTTGGCAATGACCCGCTCCGCCTCCGGAACGTACAGCTTGCCGTCGGCGTGCATGAAGTCGTACTGGGTATCGACGTCCCAGAAGATGACGCGTGCCATGGCGGGGAATCTCTCCGAGGACACGGGAGCGTGTCAACGGCAGGGAGGACGGGCGAAGGCCTTGCCCGGCCTAAAGTTTGAGGACTACTGCGATCTCGTCACAGCAGTTGTTGCGCGGGCACCGCACGCAGTCGGCCCACACCTTGAGCGGAAAGTGCTCGCGCTCGGCGGGCGCGAACCCGAGCTTCACAAAAAACTCGGGTTTGCGGGTCAACGCGAGGACCTCGGCCAGGGCGTGCGCCCGCGCCTCGGCAAGCAGCGCCGCGACCAAGGCGCCCCCGACGCCCGCCCGCTGCCAATCCTCCCGCACGGCGAGCGCGGCGAGCTCCGCCAGGTCGCGGGAGTACACCTTGAGCGACCCGCAGCCGATGATCTCGTCCGTCGCCGCCTCGGCGACTACGTACTCCTTGATGTGGCGGCAGAGATCGTAGTTCGAACGTGGCAGCAGGTCGCCGCTCTGGACGTACGGAGCCATCAGGGCTTCGAGCTGCGGCACGTCAGCGAGCACCGCACCCCGCAGTGCCACGACGGGGAGCGGGGAGCGGGAAGCGGGGACCAGAGCGCCCTGCTCCCCGTAAATGGGTAGCGCGCTCACGCGAGGATCTCTTCGAGAATCGCGACTCCGCGCTCCAGCTCTTCAACCGCGATCACGAGCGGCGGAAGCAGGCGGATCACCTGCGGCCCCGCCGTCACCACCAGCAGCCCTCGCTCCCGCGCCGCCGTTACGAACGGGGCGGCCGGTTCGGTCAGCTCGAGCCCCCACATGAGCCCCCGCCCCCGCGCCTCGCGCACCCGGGGCGTCGCGGCGGCCAGCCGCGCGAGCCGCGCGGCCAGCCACTCGGCCTTGCGGCGAACGTCGGCGAGGAACGCGGGGTCGGCGATCGTGCGCACCACCTCGAGCGCCACAGCGGCGACGAGCGGCCCGCCGCCGAACGTGGTGGCGTGGTCGCCCGGCTTGAGCGCCCCCGCTACGGCGTTCGTCACGAGGACCGCCCCCATCGGTAATCCTCCGGCGAGCGGTTTGGCCAGCGTCAGGATGTCTGGAACGACGCCGGCCTGCTCGTAGGCGAACAAGGTCCCCGTCCGGCCCAAGCCGCACTGTACCTCGTCGAATATGACGGCCACGCCGCGGGAGTCGCACAGCTCGCGCACGAAGCCCAGCCACTCGGCGTCCACGGGCCGCACTCCGCCTTCCCCCTGCACCGGCTCGACGATGACCGCCGCCGTGCGGGACGCCGATACGGCGTGATCCACGGCTGCCCACTCCTCCCGCTCGACGATGCGGATGCCCGGGACGAGCGGCTCGAACGGCTTGCGGTAGTCGGGACGGTCGGTGGCCGCGAGGGTCGCGAACAACCGCCCATGAAACGAGCCCGAAAACGCCACGATCTCGCTCTTGCCCGACCACTTGCGGGCGAACTTGAACGCGGCCTCGTTCGCCTCGGCGCCCGAGTTGCAGAAGAAGACGCGGTCCGCAAATGAACGCGCAACCAGCTCTTCGGCGAGCCGCTCGCCGGCCTCGCTGTGGTACAGGTTCGAGAGGTGGATGAGTCCCGAGCCGAGGGCCCGCTCGAGCGCTGCGCGGATGACGGGATGATTGTAGCCGAGCGCGTTGACGCCGATCCCCGCCACGAGGTCGAGATAGCGCGTCCCGTCTTCAGCGATGAGCTCGGCGCCTTCCCCCCCGACAAAGTGAGGGCCGACGCGCGCGTAGACGTCGAGCAGGGCGGGCGCCGTCGGCAAGGCCGACGTGCCCAAGGGAAGAGCGGTCACGCGGGCTGGACGGCGGGCGCGAGAATCCGGGTGCCCGCTCCTGCGTCCTCCAAGAGATGCAGGTCGCCGATGCGGACGGCGCGCGCCCCGGCACGGAGCGCGGCGGTCGCCGCGCGGAGCTTGGCCGCCATGCCGTCCGTCGCCATGCCCAGCTCCACGAGCGTCTCGACGTCGCCGGCCTCGAGCGCGGGGCGTATCGCCCCGTCCACCTCCACGCCCGGCACGTCGGACACGAACAGCAGCTCGGCCGCCCGGAGCGCACCGGCGACCGCCGCCGCCGCGTCGTCCGCATTCACGTTGAGGGGTGTCCCTTCCGCCCCCGACGCTTCCGGAGCCATTGGAGCGATCACGGGTGTCAGCCCCGCGAGCAGGAAGCTCTCGAGCAATGCCACCCGCACTTGAGCGATCTCCCCGACATGCCCCAGCTCCCCGGGGATCGGCCGGGCGGTGAGCAACCCACCGTCGACGCCCGACAACCCGACCGCATCGAGTCCCGCGGCGCGCAGCGCCGTCACCACCTGGCGGTTCACGGGACCGCCCATGACCAGCTCGACCACTTCCGCCACCTCCGGACTCGTGACCCGCCGCCCATCGCGCTTCTCGACCGGCAGCCCGAGCCGGCGAGACAGGGCGCTGACGGCGCGCCCGCCGCCGTGCACCACCACGACGGGATCGAGCCGCACCAGCGCGCGGGCGCACGCTGCGAGCCATGCAGGGCGATCGAGCTCGTTGCCGCCCAGCTTGACGACCCGAGTGCTCAGCACGTGAGCCCCGCCGTCTCCGGGAGACCCAGCATGACGTTCATGTTCTGAATCGCCTGGCCCGCGGCGCCCTTCACGAGGTTGTCGATCGCCGCGATCACCGTCAGGCGCGGCCGCCGGACGTTCGCCACGGGCGCGACGCCGATGGCCACGCGATTGCGGTACACGACATCTTTGAGCGAGGGCAGCGCGCCGTGCAGCACCGCGACGCACGGCTCGTTGGCATACACCGCTTCGTAGATCCCTTCCGCCGTCGCTCGATCGATCACCCGCGTGAGCGGGACGTGAATGGTCTCGAGGATGCCCCGCTTGATGGGGAGCAAGTGGGGCGTAAAGACCAGGTCGCCCGTGAATCCGCTCTCGCGCGCGAGGGTCGCCTTGAGCTCCGGGAGGTGGCGGTGCTCGTTTCCCGCCGCATAAGCGCGGAAGTCCTCGGCCACCTCACCGAACAGGAGGTCCCGCTGGAGCGCCCGGCCGGCGCCAGTGACCCCGGAGGCGGCGTCGATCACCACCTCCCGGGACTCGTCGATCAGGCCGCCTCGAGCGAGCGGGAGCAGGGCGAGCAGTGCCGCGGTGGGATAGCAGCCGGGATTCGCCACGAGGTCCGCCGCCGCGACATGCGGACGGGTGACCTCGGTCAGCCCGTACACCGCGTCGGGGGACAGACGGAAGTCCGCCGACAGGTCCACGGCGCGCTTGCCGAGGCCCCTGGCCTCCTGGACGTAGCGCGCCGACACGCCGTGCGGCAGGGCCGAAAGCACGACCTCGGCCCGCCCCAGGGGGGCGTCCGCGATGCGGACGAGCTCGACGCCGTCGCGTCGCTCGCCCGCGGCCGACTCGGCCGTCGCGAACGCGACCGCGGCCCGCGGATGGCCGGCGAGTAGCCGCAGCAGCTCCTGTCCCACGTAGCCGGACGCCCCGAGCACGCCTACCGGCACCCGTGCATGAATATTCATCGTTTCGGAAAAATATTCACTCTGGCACGAAGTGCAAGACCTGGGTTAGCCTCCCGCATGCACGAAACGCTCATCCCGACCCTCGCAGCGCTCGCGCTCGTGCCGGCACTCGGCGCGCAAGCTCCCACGGCCGTCGCCCACTCCACGCCGCCCCGGCCGTTCTCGCTGGACGACGTGGTTCGCGTGCGGGACGTGCGCGAGCCGCAGATCTCACCGGATGGCGCCTGGGTGGCCTACACCGTCTCGACCGCGGACACGGCCGAGGATCGGAACAAGAGCGCGGTGTGGATGGCGAGCTGGGACGGCACGCGCAACGTCCGACTCACCACGTCGAAGCCGGGCGAAGACGCCCCGCGCTGGAGCCCGGACGGGCGCTGGCTCGCGTTCCTCTCGAGCCGCGACGACGAGCACACCCAGATCTGGCTGCTCGACCGCCAGGGCGGCGAGGGGCGCAAAGTCACCACTTTGCCGAGCGACGTAGACGACTACGTGTGGGCGCCCGACGCGAAGCGGATCGCGCTGGTCGTGGCGGACGCGGACACGGCCAAGCCCAAGACGCCGCCTCCGATCGTGATCGACCGCTTCCAGTTCAAACAGGATGAGTCCGGTTATCTCGGCAAACAGCGTCGGCACCTCTACGTGCTCGACCTGGAGTCGGGGAAAACGACCATCCTGACCTCGGGAGACTACGACGAGCTCCTGCCGGCCTGGTCGCCCGACGGCAAGTCCCTCGCGTTCGTGAGCAAGCGGCGTCCCGAGTTCGATCGGGACAGCAATTGGGATCTGTACGTGATCGACGCCGCACCGGGGGGAAACGCCGTGCCGCGGCAGCTCACGACGTTCGAGGGCCCGGACAACGATCCGGACACCGAGAGTCGCCCGGCGTGGAGTCCCGACGGACGCTTCATCGCCTACCTCCAGGGCGGGCCGCTCAAGCTCGTGTACTACGGCGTTCAGAAGCTCGCCGTCGTGCCGGCCGCCGGAGGCGCGCCCCGCATCCTCACGGCGGCGCTGGACCGCAACGCGACCAATCCCGTGTGGTCGCCCGACGGGTCGTCGATTTACTTCTTGCTGGAAGACGACCGGACGATCGGGCTCGCGCGCGTGCCGGCGGCAGGTGGCACGATCGAGCGAATCGTTTCGGGCCCACGGGTCCTGACCGCGTTCACCGCTGCCGGCGGCAAAGTCGCCGTGCTCGCGTCCACGCCGCTCGAGCCCGCCGAAGTGTTCGCTCTGGATGGCACGACGCTGCGGCCGCTTTCACGTCAGAACGACGAGTGGCTATCTAGGGTCAAGCTCGGCGCCGTGGAGCCGATCAGCTTCAAGAGCCGGGACGGCACGGCGATCAACGGCTTTGTGGTGAAGCCACCCGGCTTCGTGGCCGGAAAGCGCTACCCCATGGTCCTGCGCATTCATGGTGGGCCCGTATCGCAGTACCAGCACGAGTTCGACTTCCAGCTGCAGACCCTGGCCGGGCACGGCTATCTCGTGGTCGTGGCGAACCCGCGCGGCAGCTCCGGCCGGGGAGAGCGGTTTGCCGCGGCGATCTATGCGGACTGGGGGAACAAGGATGCCCAGGACGTGCTTGCCGCGGTGGACTACGCGGTCGCGCAGGGGCTCGCCGATCCCGCGCGGCTGGGCGTCGGCGGCTGGAGCTACGGCGGCATCCTCACGAACTACGTGATCGCGCAGGATCATCGCTTCAAGGCGGCGGTGAGCGGGGCGAGCATCTCCAACGTGCTCGCCGGCTACGGCACCGATCAGTATGTGCGGGAATACGAAGGCGAGCTGGGCGTGCCGTGGAAGGCCGCCGACACCTGGGTGCGGCTGTCATCCCCGTTCCTGCACGCCGACCGGATCAATACGCCGACGCTGTTTCTGTGCGGGGACAAGGACTTCAACGTGCCGCTGCTCAACTCGGAGCAGATGTACCAGGCGCTCAGGAGCCTCGGCGTGGAGACTCAGCTGGTGATTTATCCGGGCCAGCACCACGCCATCAACAAGCCGACCTACCGGCGCGACCGGCTCGAACGATATCTGGCGTGGTACGACAAATATCTACGGCCGTAGGGGCGCCGCATGCTGCGCCCCTACCTCATTCAACCCGTTCGAGTCGTGGGTTGGGCCGGTAGCTCCGGCCTACCTTGGCCAGCGCTTTCCCCTCGACCCGCACCACGTCCGCAGTGAAGTCGAAGCGCCCCTGGAACAGGCTCGACCCCACGCCGTACATGTCTACGGGCACTTCCTGCTCTTCGAACTGCCGGATCTTTTCGACGGTGAACCCGCCCGACACGACGATCTTCACGTGCTGGAACCCCTCCCCGTCGAGCGCCCGGCGCACGTTCCAGACAAGCTGCGAGTTGACGCCCGTCGGCTTGAAGGTGCCCATTTGCGGAATCACCGACTTGTCCACGAGCGTCTCGGAGGTGTCGATCCGCACGCCCCAGAGGCGATGTCGCAGAGCGCGGGCCACCTTGAGCGCCGTCCCCACGCAGTCGTTCTCGAAGTCGACGAGGGTAATGAGCCGGACGTTCCCGTCCATCAAATCGGCGAATTTTTCCGAGGCGAGCACGGTGTCCCCGCCGTAGGCTGCGATGAGGGCGTGGGGCACCGTGCCCACGCCCTCGGAGCCCCACCACGAAGCCTGCGCGTCGGTCGAGACACCGATCGCGCCCGCGATGTGCGCGGCGTAGCCGTCCCCGGTCTGGACCAGCCAGTGGTCGTGCCGGGCCGGGAAGAACATCACCTGCTTCGGCCGCGCCGCCTCCACGACGCGGCGGGTGTTGCTCCCGACCTTGGTGCGGCGCGCGAGCACTCCCAGGTACAGAGTCTCGAGGTGAGCGAACGCGTCATACGGGCCCTCGATGAGGAGGACGGTTTCCCACGGCGCGATCTCGTCGCCATCGTACAGCGCGTACACCTCCAGCTCCGGCCACTCCATGCTGCACAGCTTGAGAATCGCGATCGCCTCGTCGATGCCGCCGAGGAACGCGGGCGCCTTGCCGAATACCTGCATCGTCACGCACGGGCGGTGACCGTCCTTGAGCAGCAGCTCGCGCGTGCGGACGAAGTATTTATCGGAGTAGTAGCCCTCCCGCATCTTCTCGACGGGGAAGTGGAAGATCGCAGGGTCGAGCCGCGGCCTCCGGGCCATTGGTGGATAATACCGTGCTCAGCGCGCCGGCGGCCAGCCGAACGTCGCCATCAGGGTATCGCCGCCGACCAGGGCCACGCGGCGGGCGATATCGTCGAGCCGGCCGCAACGGACGCGAGCCGACTCGGCCGACTCGGGCGGAACGACCCGCAGGCACACGACGTCCACTCCAACGGCGAGCGCGCTGTCGCGCCCGGTCCGGGGCGCCTCTGTTCGCTCCAGCGCGACATCGAAGTCCAACTTCTCGCGGCCCAACCTGAAGCTGACGCGCCGACCGGTCGTTTCCGGAACGAGGTCCATGGCCTGTCGGCTGGACGCGGTGTCGCCCCGCACCAGCCACATGCGAACGGTCACGCGGCGCGGGGGGATCACCGCCTGGGCGCTGAATGCGATGGAACTGTCCATGACGGTCACTTCTTCGCTCGCTCGCGTCTCCCCCGCCGCGAACCCGCGGCTGACGGTGATCTCCACCCAAACCACGCGCCGCTGGCCCGCGGCGGGCGGCCCGAAAGGGTACAACAGGGTCGTCTCCCCCCACGGGATCCGGGACCACCGCCGGTAGGTGTCTTCCTCCCACAGCGGCAGCCCGCGACGCGACCGGCCGACCAGGCGACGCGTGAAAAACACCCCTCCGAGGCTCACAGTGTCCGGCTCCGGGAGGGTGCTGAGCAGGCTCTGGAGCTCCGTCGCGCGACTCCGCAACGCGAGCCGCAAGTCCGTCTCTCGCGGGCCACTGACCGCGGCGCTGGCGAGCAGCCGCGTTTCGCCCGCTGCCCGCTCGACCACCCGCAGGTGGTAGGTCAGGCGGTAATTCGGGGCCTGGGCGGCGACACCAAGCGACACGCCGATCCCTAGCGCCGCGACAACCGAACTAGCGCGCCAGGAAAGTCGCACGAGTGGTCTCGATTGCTTCCGACCCAGGCCCGCCCCAACGGATATGACCCAGCCAGCCCGCCGCGCCGCCGGCGACCAGGCTCGCCGCCATCCACAGGGCCAGTGTCCGCCCGCGGATCCGCGGACGCGGTACCGTGCGGGCATGGGGCTCGCCGGCGGAGCGGGCGAACGCGACCCGCAGCTCGAGATGGCTCACGCGCGCCTCGGCGCAGTGCCGGCAGCCCGCGAGGTGACGCGCCAGCCCGGCCCGCTCGGGGAGACTCAGCTCGCCGTCCAACTCGAGGTCGATCTGCTGCACCCATTCTTCATGGTTCACGGCAGCTCCTCCCGCACCTGGTAGCGCAATGCCCGGCGCTGCATCCAGCGCACCGCGAGCGCGTCCACCAGGGCGCGGAATACGCGGTTCCACATCCCGTACTTCGTCTTCCCGAAGCGGCGCGGCCGGTGGTGTACCGGCACTTCCGTCACCCGACCGCCTCGTATCATGACGAGCGTCGGCAGGAAGCGGTGCATCCCGTTGAACAGCGGCAGCGCCCGCACCGCCTCGGCGCGAAACGCCTTGAGGGAGCAGCCGGTATCGCGAATCGTCTCACGGTTGAGCCGGTTCCGCACACCATTGGCGATCCGGCTCTGCAGCCGCTTCCAACCCGAGTCCTGCCGCTCCACCCGGTACCCCGCGACCGCCGCCGCCCCGCTGCGCTCGAGCTCGGCCAGCAGGACGGGAATGTCGGCCGGGTCGTTCTGGAGATCCGCGTCGAGCGTGACGATCACGCGCCCGCGGGCCGCGCCGAAGCCCGCCGCGAAGGCGGCTGTCTGCCCGGCATTCGCGGCGAACGCCACGATATGAATCTCGGGGTGCTCGCGCTTGAGCGCCTTCAGAACGTCGAGCGAGCCGTCGGTCGAGCCGTCGTCTACGGCCACGATCTCGTAGCGCCCCCCCTCTCCCCGGCCGGCAAGCGCCCGGCCGATTTCCGCAACCAGGATCGGTAGATTGTCGCGCTCGTTGTACACCGGAACGACCAGCGAAAGCTCAAGCGGGGCGGACATACTTGAGCTCGGGCGCGTCGGGGTACCGGCTGACGAGCCGGGCGATGACGGCCTCCGCTTTGGCGGCATCGTGCTGATGCGTGCGGTAGATCTCGGCGAGGCGGATGCCGGCGAGCACGACCCGATGTTGCGGTGGTGGGGGATCGGCGTCGATCAGGTGCTCGAGCATGGCCGTCTCTTCGTCCATGGTGATCACCGTGCCACCCGGCATCGACCCACCCGTCAGCGCATTGTTCACGAACTGGCCGAGCGGCTCGATCACGGAGCCGAACAACGAGTCCAGAAACCCCCAGGCGCCCCACAATGCGAGCATCAGGGCGGCGAGCCGCCATTCGATGTGCCCCGCATCGATCGATACCACGATCAGGGCGAGACCGACGAGCACCATGGCAGCGCCCAAGATTCCGCGCACCACCGTGCGCACGCTCGGCGGATCCGTGACGTCCACGGGAGCAAGTTGACAGAGCCCGCCCGGCGGCGCAACCTACGCACGCACATTTCATCCGGAGTCGCACGTGTCCGACTTGCTGTCGCGTCGTGAGTTCCTCGCCTCCGCCGCGGTCGGCGTCGCGGCCACGCGGGCGAACGACATTCCGTTCCCGATGCGGGCGCCGCAGCCGCTCCCGCCCCGGAGTCGCTGGGCGGCGAAGCCGGTCGCGGTCTCGAGCGCCAATGGGTTACGGGCGGTGCAAAAAGCGTTCGACATGCTGCTTCAGGGAGCGGACACCCTCGACGCCGTTATCGAAGGGGTGAAGATCCAGGAGCTGGACCCGAACGACGACTCGGTGGGCTACGGCGGCCTGCCCAACGCCGACGGCGTGGTGCAGCTCGACGCCTCGTGCATGCACGGACCCACCAAACGGGCCGGCGCGGTGGGCGCGCTCGAGGGGATCAAGACGCCCTCCGAGGTCGCGAAGCTGGTGCTCAAGTACACGAACCACATCTTCCTGGTGGGGGAGGGTGCAAAGCGGTTCGCCCTTCAGTACGGCTTCAAGGAAGAGGACCTGCTCACACCGCACGCGCGCGAGGCGTGGCTGCACTGGCGGGCGAACCTCAATCCGAATGACGACTACCTGGACGTGCCTGAGACCCAGGACATGTCCGTCCGGCCCACCGGAACCATCAACTGCAATGCCGTCACCCCGCAAGGCGATATCTCCTCGGTGACGACGACGAGCGGCCTGGCGTTCAAGATCCCGGGTCGGGTGGGCGACAGTCCGATCATCGGCGCCGGCCAGTACACCGACAATGAAGTCGGTGCCGCGGGCTCGACCGGCCGGGGCGAATCGAACATCAAGGTGTGCGGCGGGTTTCTGACGGTCGAGTTCATGCGCCGCGGGATGAAGCCCACCGATGCGTGTCTCGAAACATTGAAGCGCGTGGTGCAGGCCACCGAGCCGCGCCTGCTAGGCCCCGACCGTAAGCCGAAGTTTGACGTCAAGTTCTACGCGGTGAACAAACGGGGTGACTGGGGCGCCGCCTCGCTCTATCCGGCGAGTTACGCGGCGCACGACGGCACCGAGGCCAAGCTCCGGGACATGGCCTATCTGTACGAGCGGCCCGCTGCGAGCCGCTAGCGTCGCCTTCGCGCTGCTCGCCCTGGCCGTGCCGGCGGTCTCGGGGCAGCGCTATTGGCGCAGCAACTTCTATCCCTACCTCTCCCACAGCACGGGCGACGGGCTGTGGTTCGCGCTCCACTACGGGCGGTACAGCCCCGTGGGCTTCGTCGAGCGACCGGAGCCGAACTTCGCGTCCATCAATCTCGATGCCGGTGCCAGCACCCAGGGCAGTTACGCGTTCCTGGTGGACGCGCAAGCACCAGCGTGGTGGGCGGGTTGGCGGGCCGGACTCACCCTCGGCGCCGTGCGCGCGAACCGACTCGGCTATTACGGCCTGGGAAACGACACGCCTTACGACAGGGATAGCCTCACGACCGCCGGCTCTTACTTCTACAAGGTCAGCCGCACCACCTGGCTGGCGCGCGCCACCGTGCAGCGCCGGGTTGTCGGACCGCTCCGCATCCTGGCCGGCGCGTCCGTCGAGCGCACCGACTTCCGCGCCCTCCCGGGACGGAACGTGTTCGGAAAGGATCTCGCTGCCGGGGTGGTCGATCCGGGCAGGATCCCGTTCACGGACAAGGTGGTGCGCGCCGGCCTCGTGCTCGATACGCGGGACAACGAAATCGACCCCCATCGCGGCATCGCCGCGGAAGCCTTGTTCGCGACCGGCACCGGCTATACGCGCACTACGACCAGTGCCCGGGTCTTCGTGCATCCGTTGCGGCGGCTGGTTCTGGCGGGGCGGCTGGCGGCCGAGGGTACCGGGGGGAACCCGCCCCTCGCGGCGATGGAGCTGATGGAGTCGTCGGAGCGGCCCTTCGTGGCCGTAGGCGGTTACCACTCGCTCCGGGCATACTACAACGGCCGCTTCACGGGGCCGGGCAAGCTGCTTGGGGGGCTGGAGGCGCGCTACGCAGTGCTGTTGATGCCGAGCCTGGTGGAGGTCAAGCTGGTGGCGTTCTACGAAGCGGGTCGCGTGTTCGCGCCGGGCGAGGGTGTGCGGCTCACCACCGCGGGCCTGCACCGCGCCGGTGGCGCCGAAGTCGCGGTGCGCCTGCTGCGCAACTCACTTCTGGTGATGGGCTACGGCCACGGGAGCGATGGAGGACGCTTCGTGTTTGGAACCGGTTGGTGCTATTGATGCCCCACGGATGACGTCGAAGGCAACAGGGATAGAATCTCTCGCAGTGTCGATTCACCCTTGTCCTTCGCGTACCAACGGCGGACCTGCGGGTACAGTTGATCCTTGGGCGTGGTTTTGCGGGCCTCCATCACCCATGCCTGAAGCTCCATCGGCCGCGACCCCCAGTGGCCGATGTCGTGCCACTGGTCGTCGAGCGCGATCACGACGGGAATAGCGCGTGCCGTGCCCGTGAGATAGCGGTCCATGACCTCCGGATGCTCGTCGCGCCGCAAGATCCGCATGTCCAGGCAGTGCGCCTGCTCTGCGAGCTTCGCGACGTGGGGAATGGTGTTGGACGCGTCACCACACCAGTCCTCGGCGAGCACGAGCAGCCGCACCCTCTGTCCCCGCTCGCACGCCCGCTCCAGCGCCCACGCCGGTGTGCGCGCCAGGTGGTACACGCCGGTCCACAGCGCGCAGTGCTCGGTCGACTGCCTGACGAATTCTGCATACGTGAGCGCCTGGTCCCACAGCGCACGGAAGTCGAGATCAGTCATGGCTCGGGAATAACGACGCAACGACCGATGGGGTTCCTTGGGGCTCGCTAGATCTCCCGGATCTCCACACCCCGCTTCGCGAGCTCGGCCACATATTCGCCGAACGGCACCGCCTCATCGGGGGTGTGCACGCCCTTTGCAGCGATGCGGCCGTCCACCTGCATCAGGCCGGTAATAGCGAGCGAATACCCGGTAGTCCGCATCATGGCGCTGATGCCGTGCGCCTCATCCGAGTAATCGAGCAACTGCCACGCGACCGGCTCCCCGTTTCGCCCGCGCACCTCGACCCGCAGCGCGACCAGGTCGCGCCCCTCGGGCTTCGTGAGCTTGGGGGATACGGTGGCGATGAACGCGTCTCGCGGCACGACCTCTTTCCCCTTCACCTTGACGGGCGTCAGGTCGAGGAGGCCGAGCTCGCGGATCGGGCGCATGATCCCGATGTGTCCCGGATAACGCAGCGTCTTGTATTCCATCGTGCGGACCTTGCCCTCGTACGCCCAGGGCAGCGTGGAGATGCCGCCGCCGGTGTGAAACGCTTCGAGCTGGCCGACCGGCGGCGGAAACGTCACGGTCTCGAGCTCGGAGAGGGCGTCTACGCGCGCCGGCTTGCCGTCGCGCAACACCCAGGACGGCGTCGTGTAGTAATCGAGCGCGCCCTCCAGCGAGTACACGATCTGGTAGTTGAGCGGCGGCTCGGGGTGCTGCGGCAGGCCGCCGACGTAGATCTTCACGGACTCCGCACTGCCGATCCGCCGAATCCCTTCGGCCGCGAGCACGTTGACCATCCCCGGCGCGAGGCCGCAGTCCGGAATCACTGAGACGTTCTTCTGCTTCGCCTCGGCGTCCAGCTCCTTTTGCTGGAACACGATCTCCGTATTGCCGCCCAGGTCGGCGCAGTGGACACCGGCGTCCACCGCGGCCCGCGAGACCGCGAGGTTGAAGTAGTACGGCGCCGCGTTCTGGACCGCGGCGTGACTGACCATTGCCGCGCGCAGCGCGGCGCCATCCTGCACGTCGAGCTTCAGCAATGCGAGTCGTTTCCCGACGTGGGGCTTGAGGAAACCGGGAATGCGGTCGGGCTTCAGGTCGGCGATGGTCACCCGCTCGACGTCGGGCTGCTGTAACAAATCGTAGGCGCAGGCAGACCCCTGGAGTCCCGCGCCCAATACCAGCATGCGCATCGTGCTACCACCTCCACATCGACACGAGGAAAAATGAGCGGCGGAAAGCTAGACGGTCCCGGCAAGCGAGGGTAGCCCGCGTTAGATTCGCCTCCGATGACCCAAGCCGATCTCACCCGCGAGCGCCTCGTGCGAGCG
>WNFP01000700.1_pt1 | contig 47017 bp, 35 predicted proteins | sample 5400201 | NCBI WGS metagenome assembly WNFP01 (sample SAMN13153355, study PRJNA577476) | soil metagenome | isolation source: 115 cm saprolite under Madrone tree | place: USA:California | collected 2016-06-14 | reverse complement strand
GCGTAACAGTATTAGCCTAGACTCCAATGCTGCTGATGATACGTTTAACCACGGTATCCATTTCTCGGTCAGAGCCAATTAGCTTGTCGATCTTCTCAACAGAATGGATAACCGTCGTATGGTGCTTACCGCCGAATTGCCTTGCGATTTCCGGGTAGCTTTTTTTGGTCAATCGCTTACAGAGGTACATTGCAATTTGCCTGGGAACCAATACGTTCCCAACGTTCGACCGGCTCCTGAGACCGTCAACGCTAACCTTGTAATGCTCAGCAACCGTTTTCTGAATTCGAGGAATGGAAATTAGATTTTCGTCGCTATTGCGCGAGACGCTGCGCATGGCCTCCTGCGCAAGCCCTTTTGACAGTGGCAAGCCTCGTAAAGAAGCCATCGCCAAAACACGAACCAAAGAGCCCTCCAACTCTCGAATATTGTGTTTGCTGCTACCGGCAAGAAAAAGAGCCACGTCATCCGATAAGTCAACGCCCTGAAGTTCCGCTTTTCGCCTTAGTATGGCGACCTTGGTCTCGAGGTCAGGAGGTTCTATGTCGGCAATCAGGCCCCACTCGAACCGTGAATGCAGCCTCTCCTCGATTTCCGGAATCTCTCTAGGTGGGCAGTCGGACGTCAGCACTATCTGTTTCTGACCATCGTACAAAGCATTGAACGTATGAAAGAATTCTTCCTGGGTTCTCTCTTTGCCAGCTATGAATTGAACATCATCAATCAGAAGCACATCGATCGATCTGTACCGCTCACGGAAAACGTGCGTCTTGTCATAACCGTATCTGATCGCATTGATTAGTTCATTCATGAACCGCTCAAGAGAGAGATAGGAAACTTGCAGCTTTGGATTAGCTTGTTTAATTGCGTGTCCTGTGGCTTGAATGAGATGGGTCTTCCCCAATCCTACGCCCCCATATAAATATAGAGGGTTGTATGTCCTACCAGGCGCCTCCGCAACAGCAAGCGCTGCTGCGTGCGCGAATCGGTTGCATGAGGCGACTACAAAACTGCCGAATGTGTACTTCTCGTTCAGAGGAGCAGAAGGAATATCTGGGACGCTAGGTGCCTTGATCGTCAGGGCACCTACGAGGCCTTTCTCTTCCTCATGAGTTAGCTCGACCAAACTATTAACCGGAGTCCCACTATCGCCTTTCGGAATAGCCCACTCGATTCGACAGCCGTCCATCTGTAATTCCGAGAGGGATTCCTTTAGTACAGACGAATACTGCGAGAGTATCCAGTCCCGAACCGCCGGATTGGGTACGGCGATTCGCAAAACATCTGTCGCGGATCGCGTGACGCAGAGGGGCTGGAACCAGGTTTCAAAAGCCTGTGTACTTAGCCGGCGCTGGACGGCGGAGAAAAAGGATTGCGATCTTGGATCGTCAGAGTGTAGCAACATTGAAGGAAATAACGCAGACTACGATGTAAAGCAGCAGAGCAGCTAGCCTCCGGAGAACCGCCCACAGATTCGGCTTGGAAGAAAAACTAACATAACACGTCGGCCTTGCGCAAGAAAAACAGCCGACAAACTTCGGGGAAGCGACAAACGCCGCGAAAGAACGGAACAACTCGCAGCGCCCTCCTTTAGAATGGCAGAAGTCCTGCAAGGAGTTGTAAGTAGTAGAAGTGCGTCTACTACAAGCGGGTTGAAAGGGTTGTCATGTTGGAGTCCTCTCGCCCGATGCTGGAGGTGATAATGGCGTACAACCGATCGAGATCGACTGAACTATAGTATTCAATCTCAATCTTTCCAGCCGCGCCGGCTTTGGCGGGAATGATTTGTACCTGGGTGCCGAGGTGCCGACGAAGTTTGACTTCGGCGGCGCGGACATTGGCGTCACCATCATGGGACCTTTGCTTGGGAGCAGGAGTCGCGCCGATAGTCTGCGAAGCATGCTTGATGCGGCGTTCAGTCTCCCGGACGGACCAATTGTGCTTGACGATCTTTTGCGCGTATCGACGCTGAAGAATTACGTCCCCAAGGCCTAAAAGGGCTCGCGCATGGCCGAAAGTCAACTTCTCACTTTCCAGCAGTGTTTGAATTTCTGAGGGAAGTCTCAAAATGCGGAGGTAGTTAGTCACGAACGTGCGATCTCGACCGACTCTTTGTGCAACTTCATCCTGGGTAAGATTGAGGGACTCGATTAGTCGCTTGTAAGCGTTCGCCTCCTCGATTGGATTTAGCTCTTGACGCTGTATATTCTCTATCAAAGCGAGCTCAAGGAGCTTGTCCTCAGGTATGTCACGAATTATTGCTGGAATTCGCGATAGTCCAGCGAGCTGCGCGGCACGCCATCTTCGCTCACCCGCGACAAGTTCGAAAAGCCCGCCGAGGGGACGCACGAGCAATGGTTGAATGATTCCACTTGTTCGGATGGATTGAGCCAGCTCTGCAAGTTTTGCTTCGTCGAATGTGGTGCGGGGTTGCTGTTGACCCGGGCGGATTAGATCAATCTCAATATCACGAATCTCATCACTCTCGGCTAACGGCGAGTCGGTCGAGATCAAGGCGCTCAGTCCCCTGCCTAATGGTCTCTTGGTCATTGGCCAAAACCTCCTCTGCGAGTTGAAGGTAAGCCTCGGCTCCCCTCGACCGCTGATCATAATACATAACAGGCTTTCCGTGACTCGGAGCTTCTGCGAGCCGGACGTTTCTGGGTATGGTTGTTTTAAACACGAGACTACTATAGAAGCTGCGAAGATCGGTGGCGACCGCAGCGGATAACTTAGTGCTCCCATCATACATCGTCAAAAGGAGTCCCTCGATTTTCAAATGAGGGTTTAGCAATCGCCGGATGCGAGCCAGCGTGTTAAAGAGCTCGGAGACCCCCTCCAGCGCATAGTATTCGCACTGGATCGGTACCAGGAGCGAATCGGCCGCAGCGAGCCCGTTGAGCGTGAGCAGGTTCAAGGCGGGGGGACAGTCCAGCATGATGAAGTCGTAACGGTCGTTAATTGGAGTTAACGAATTGCGGAGCAGCAACTCCCGGTTTGGCAGATCAACCATTTCTATCTCGGCGCCCGCAAGGTTGCGGTCTGATGGAACAAGTTCAAAGGAGAATTGGGTGGGCAGAATAGCGCTCTCTATCGGCTCGTTCAGAACCAGGACCCCGTAAGTGGTGCGACGCGAAACATTGCGAACGGTTCCGACACCGGAGGTGGCATTTGCTTGGGGATCGATGTCGATTAGCAGAACGCGCTGATCCAGTTTAGCGAGCGAAGCAGCGAGATTTATGGCGGTGGTGGTCTTTCCAACGCCGCCTTTTTGATTTGCAATGGCTAAGATTTTTGCCATTTACCAGTCCGGAAAACTAGTTAATAAGAGAGCAGCACATTAGCATAGGAGTGAGTTTGGCGCCACGGCGATGTTTCCAAGACGAGGGGCGGGGGCCCGCCGCGACGATGTTTCACGTGAAACCCCAGCAACACCGTCGTCCATCTTTACCCGACGAAGCGTTTCTGTTGGGAAGCGGTGAGATGGACAAGAAGATTCGACAGTGCGGCCGGAGTCATGCCCGGAATTCGACGGGCTTGGCCAAAGTTCTCTGGCTGTGCCCGCTCCAAGCGCTCCAGGATTTCATGCGACAGGCTCCCAACCGTCCGAAATGAAAAGCCGTTGGGAATGTTGAGAGTGTCGTGCTGATGCAGACGGCGGAATCCCGCATCCTGAGACTCTAAATAGCCCGCGTACAGGTGATCCGCAAGTGCGGTCTCCAAGTCGGCCATCGTGAATTCGCCCTTCGCACTCGAGGGCATTAAGCTCATTATTGTTATCACATCGACCCGTGGTCTGAGGGCTAGCTCAGCGAAAGTTAGGGAGTCACCCAAGTCTTGACCGGTGAGCTTGGAACAAATTGCATAGCCGCTGTCTGACCGCTTGAGCCTGGACTCTTTAAGGAACATGCGGGCCCTGGACAGCCGTGCCCTGCGTTGATTAAACCTCTCCCACTCGCCATCGCCGACCAAGCCGAGTTCTTTCCCATAGGGCTCGAGACGCTCATCGGCGTTATCATGCCGAAGCGCCAGACGATTTTCAGAGCGCGACGTAAACATCCTGTAGGGTTCGTCCACGCCGTGTGTGATCAGGTCATCGATTAGGACCCCTATGTAGGATTCGCGCCTACTGAGACGGAACATTGGCCGGCCCACCGAGCCTAACGCGGCATTGATGCCGGCGAGTAGCCCTTGACAGGCAGCCTCCTCGTAACCAGTCGTCCCGTTGATTTGTCCGGCCAGAAATAGACTCTTGACTTTAGCGGTCTCCAGAAAAGGCGTCAGCTCTTTCGGGTCCACAAAGTCATATTCAATTGCATAGCCAGGTCGAATTATCCGCGTGCGTTCGAAGCCCGGGATGAGACCTACTAGCTCCTGTTGCAGTTGCGCCGGAAGAGAAGTAGAGAAACCATTCAGATAAACTTCGTTGGTAGCGTAGCCTTCAGGTTCGAGGAAAAGCTGATGTCTCGTTTTCTCCGGAAACTTGACGACCTTGTCTTCGATCGAAGGGCAGTAGCGTGGGCCTATACTGGTGATCTTTCCCGAGTAGAGGGGCGACTCGTGCAGGTTCGCTCGGATCGCGTTATGGACTGATTCGGTCGTGTAGCCGAGATGGCAGTTCATCTGTTTCTGCCCGATGTAATCGGTCGAGAAAGAGAACGGCACTGGGCGTTCGTCGGGTGGCTGTGCCTCAAATGCTTCCCAATCAATTGTCCTTCCATCGAGTCGCGGGGGTGTGCCGGTTTTTAAGCGGCCGATACGCAGCCCAAGACGCTTCATCGCCTGGGCAAACTCAATCGAAGCCGGTTCGCCGGCCCGACCTCCTGAGTACGTTTGGCGACCGGTATGGATCTGACCGTTGAGAAATGTGCCAGTCGCTACCACTACCGCCGTGGCCCCCATTCGGCGGGAATCCTGTAGCTCAACACCGACGACCCGGCCCTCCTCAATCAACAGACTCGTAACTAATCCCTGCCTCAGACTCAGGTTGGGCGTGCCTTCCAACGTGTGGCGCATCTCGACCCGGTACATAGCTCGATCAGCCTGCGCACGCGGAGCGCGTACTGCGGGTCCGCGAGAGCGATTCAATAAGCGAAACTGGATTCCTGTCCGATCAATAACCCGACCCATGATGCCGCCAAGGGCGTCAATCTCACGGACAAGATGACCCTTGCCGATTCCGCCAATCGCCGGATTGCACGACATCTGTCCAATAAGATCAAGATTAAGTGTGAGGAGAGCCGTGCTGACTCCAAGCCTGGCGGCAGCCGACGCGGCTTCACAACCAGCGTGACCTGCCCCAATTACGATTACACCGAAATGCTCGTCGAATATCATAGATAAACCTCTGTTGGAAGAAATCTCTCTACTTGCCGATGCAAAAGGTCGCGAAGATTTGTCCCAGGATTTCTTCGGTTGTCGTTTCGCCGTTGATCTCTCCAAGGTAGCGTAGGGCATTGTGCAGTCCAACGAGAACCAATTCTTCACTGGCGCGCTCATAAAGGAGCCGCCGCGAGGAATCGATCTCTTCTATCGACCGCACCAACAAATCATGATGTCGCGCATTTGTGATTAGCAGCCCCTCACTCCGTGCATCTCCTTGGGCGAAAGGAGCCAGTATAGCAGCACGCAAGGTTTCAAGCCCCGCTTCACTTTTCGCCGATACAGGAATCACGGCCGAACAGTTTGAATCGCCATCGTGCTCATCGAAGGTCGCAGTAGAAAAGGTTGGAAGATCACTCTTGTTTAAGGCGAGGATGTGAGGAACATTTGAAACCTCATCGATTACCGATCGATCGTCGTCATGAAGTGATTCTGATCCGTCAATGACTACAATCAGAAGATCAGCGTCCGCGGCTGCCCGCCTCGCCCGGTGGACTCCGATCGACTCGATTTCATCATTGGAGCTACGAATCCCAGCAGTGTCTGTCAAAACCACCGGTACTCCTTCGACAACAATTTCCTCGGTGAGCGTGTCTCGGGTAGTGCCCGCTATGCTCGTCACGATCGCCCTGCCGTGTCCCGCTAAAACATTGAAGAGGCTCGACTTACCGACATTTGGCCGTCCTACGAAAGCGACTCGGATGCCATCCCGTAAGAGCCGCCCTGATCGAAAGGTGTCGCGCAGTCGTGATAGATCCTTCTTCAGCACTCGGAGAGACTCAGCGATCTGTTGCGTCGCTAGCGCCGGAAGATCATCCTCAACAAACTCGATCGATGACTCGAGTTGAACGATAAGATCGAGCAGCTGGTCCTTCGCTGGCCGCAGCCGGTTTGAAATCTCTCCTTTCAACTGTCTGGTAGCTTGGCGTAGAGCCGTATCGGTGTGTGCATCGATGACATCGCGAATCGCTTCAGCTTCGGTAAGTCTCAGTCGGCCGTTGGTGACGGCGCGGAGAGAAAACTCACCGGGGTCAGCCAGACGAGCACCGAGTTTGAGAATCAGATCAACGACCGTGCGGAGCAAAACCGGAGATCCGTGACAATGAAATTCGACAATGTTCTCTCCGGTAAATGAATGTGGTGCTTCGAAGAAACAGACGAGGGCTTCATCAAGAGCTTCGGCGGTGTCGGGATCGATGAGGGTCTTCAAGCTCAGAACGTTTGGGGTTGGCTGATACGAGGGCGAGCCAATCAGAGTGCGCAAGTGGCTGAGCGATTCAGCCCCGCTAACTCGGATAACACCGATAGCACCACGACCGGGTGCAGTGGACAAAGCAACAATCGTATCGCTGGGAACTGCCACGGTCCTGGTAATCTAAATAACAGAGGAGGGAAGGAGTTTAGCCGGCAGAAGCCGGTTTCAAAGTGACTCTCAGACGGCGACCGTTGCCCTCGCCAATCGATTCTGTAACGAGATCCTCTTCAGCTGCCAGGGAGAGATGTATGACACGTCTTTCACTTGGCTCCATTGGGCCAAACACAAACGCAGCAGACGTCGTTCGCACTTGGCGGGCGGCATGTTCAGCCATCGACCGAAGCTCGGCCTCCCGCGCGGCGCGGTAATTATTCACATCGCAGATAATCCTTTGGCCCTTCGGCAGCGCGCGCCCAAGAATTTGATTGAGAATCTGCTGGAGCGCATCGAGTAATTCACCGCCTTCATTGAGCAGCAACGTGCTGTCGGCGCCTTCAATGGCCAGCAGACAACCCAGATCGGATTCCGACGCCGACGCTTGCACGTCAAACCCGGCACTCTCAAAAATAGAGTTGAGCAGTTGCTCCGCTTTACCGCAAGTCTCTTCCATGGATGGGAGTGATTGTACCTTAAGATGGTTTCACTGACCACGAGAAAGCCAGCGGGAGGGGGTCCGTTGATGCAGAGAGGACCTGCTAGAACGTTTTACTCCTTCTTCTTAACGAACACGTCACCGCGCTTATTTAAGCCAGCTTTCCCGGCCAGAGTGTTCAGGACAGAATTGAGGATGTCCTTGTTCTCAAGTTTAAAACTGGTGACGCCCTTCACCTTGCTGTCTGGATCGTCATACTGAAGCGTGAGATATCGCACCTTTGTTTTGACGAAGTGGGCCGGCAGGGCGTAAATCGATGGGATGTTACTGGCAACTGTCGCAGCGGCGGGCCGCACTGAGTGAGTATCAGCATATGCGCCGGTGACTGCATTGTAAGGGACAAAGAGAAGCTCTTTCTGCTTGCTATCCTTGAAGACGAGACGTTGATTAGCGTCATCAAAATTGAGCGTGCCATCGATTTTTTTGTTATATCCAAAAACGCCGCCTTCGTATTTGGCTTTGACTGTCTGAGGTGCAGGAGGAGGAGAAGGCACGTTCGCGGCGGTCTCAGCCTTATCCTGGGTAATGGTACGCGGCCGCTGCGCCGGTGTGGCGCCGGCGATCATCATGGCTAGCACAAGTCCTGCGACAAACCTGAGTCTTTCCATTGGGTAGTCTCCATTCTTTGCGGCGCAATTACTGGTAAGAAGACGAATCAAAGACGCGTTCGGCTTCCTGGACGTTGCCAGGACGGTTCGAAAATAAAGGCCGATGGGTTTGAACGATCACCGCCGCGCTCGGCTCAACTGACTATCCGCGAAAGTATATCGAGTGGTCTTCAGACGCCCATCAATAAAAGTATAAACGACCCCGTCTTTAATGTTGCGGAAGATTGAGATGTTCCGAACGTCGTCGCGGCTAAAATCCCGGTTCTTTAAAAGCTTCATTGATTCAGCAGTATCGGAAGAGTGTTCATGCTGCAAAACTATTTCTAATACTGCTCCGGCCAGCTCAGGCCGGAGCTTCTTATTGGCAACAAATTTCTCGTTCACAAAGCTGATCTGTACAGAGCCACCACTGACATTGAAACGCAATACGCCTTCTGTGCTCTCGCTAACCGGCGGGCCCATAATTTTCAAGACCTCAGCCCGACTTGTCTTGAAGGGTTCAATGCCGTTCCAGGACGCGGCGCCGACGTTCTTTGCGAAGCCGAAGCACGAAATAACTAAGACAACCAGAATGGCAGTTACAAATGAAACCCGGCGCTGCTGCTTAAAGTTTCTCACGCGAAGATGCTAATCGAACGCTACTGTTTTGCAAAGGGCCGCATTCGTTCGAGAGACTCTTTGAAGTCAGCGTCGTTGGGCGCTACTGCAAGGGCCTTCTGATAAAGCGCGAAGGCTTTGGCATATTGCTTCGTCTTTTCGTAGTCGTAACCGAGTTCTCGATAAATGTTTGGGTCGTTCGCCGATTTAGCCAGCGCGCGCTCGAGAGCAGCGATGGCTTTGGGAAAATTGTTGGCGCGCGAATGGGCCAACCCTAACAGGTAAAGAGTTATGCCGGTCGCGTTGTCGCTGGCTGCGGTTCGTTCCAGGGCGCTGGCAGCGCGCGCATATTGCTTCGCCCCGATTAGCGCGCGCGCGTAAAGACCCGTCGCCTCTTCGTCGGAGCGCAAACGGGTCAGAGTCTCACCTGACCGCACCGCACCAAGATAATCCGGAGTTGCCTTATCTTCGTCAGCAGCCGAGGCGGCACGACGGAGATAAGCCGAAGTGAGCAAAAACCACGCTGAGGCAAGTCGAGGATCGTTGCTTGTGGCCCGGTTCAGAGTCGAGATGGCCGCATCAAGATCGTTGCGTGTTAAAGAGATTTGACTCAAGTACAAAAGCGAGGCAGCGTCTTTCGGGTTGGCCTTAACAGCCGCATTAAAAGATCGCTCAGCATCGGCGGTCTTGCCAGTCTTGAGTTCAGCCAAACCACGATAGTAAAGGAATGATGGGTCGGGCTTGGTCCCGGGTCTTTCGATCACGGCTACGATTAAAGGCAGAGCGCGATCGTATTTTTCGGCCAGCACGTAGCTCTCGGCGAGCGCATCCACAGTGTGTGAATCTTCCTGCCGGGCTCGCCGTTGCAAATCGAGAGCTTTTTGCAGATCTTCAGAAGCGTCTGCGTACTGCTTTAGATAGAACTCGGAAAAACCCGCCAGTTTCCACGCTTCAGAATTGCCCGGATCACTTGTGGTGATCTGTTTTGCTTCCTTCGCGGCCGCCGCGTACTGCTTCTGCTGGAAGAGCTGAAACGCGTGCGTCGTATCCGACGACACCGGAGCGCTTCCGACCGGCTTGGTTGGTCTTACGTCGAGCAGCGGAGCGTTCCTGTCGGTACTCGGCGGTGATTTTGGCTCGGGACCAAGCAGAGTATCCGGCGGAGTGACTCGACGTGGCCGAGAGGACTGGGCCTCGACGCCCACGACGATCGTCAGCATGGCCGATACGGTGATCAATATCAGGCGAATTTTTTGGTTCCTCATGGAGCGTAATTCTTTCAGATTTGCAGGGCCCTTTTCAAACCAGGGCCGGGAGAGAAACAAGAGACGGTACTTCGGATGCCGCGACTGAACACAAGTTTGCCTGTCTGGCCGGTGGCAGGAGAGAGAAAAGCGGTCAGCGATAGCGCTGACCGCGGGATTTAGAGCGCTTCCACCGCAGGTGGAGACCCATGCCTGAGCAACCCACTTTCTTCTTAGTGGGAATTCAATCATTAATTGGCACTAAATACCAAATCGAATCCTCTCGGAGTGTTAAGTAACTTTGTGGTCGACTCAGCGTGGGTTAAACCATTAAGTGGCACCGAGTGCGAGATTCAAGTAATAACAGGCAGTGAACGATCTTAGCATTTTCTTACCTTGTGCCTTTATCCTGGCGGCGCGACATCGTCACCCACACACCCAAACCGCTCGACACACAATAACACCTAAGTTCATAATCGGCGCGCTCAGTCAGTTCCGACAAAGCAAACTACCAATCAGAGGGATTGAGCTTTTCATCGATCAAAGGACTATGAATGCTTTCGAACAAATACTGCAGGATATTAAGAGTGGGGAGAACATCGACCTCTACGTTGCCGTTGGGGTGGCTCTAGGCCTCGCCACGATGAATCTTCTGGGAGTTGTGCCGGTTACCTATTTGTCTGGGTTGATTCTAGCGCTTCTCGGCCTTTTGTCCGTGGCTCTGTTAGGGAGTCGGCATCGCCTTGAGGAGTTGCACGACCTCGTTTCCAAGAATGCTGGGCTGTCAGCACCTTTTTTGGATGAGTTCCCTCCTGATTTCAGTGCCCGATTGGATGAAGCGCATGAAGTGTGGCTCATAGGTACGCACCATAGCGCTGCCTTGACGGCATACCACCAGGTTTTTCAGAGCAAATTACAAGCCGGCGGAAATCTAAGATTTCTTCTTATCGATCCAGATGGTGCTGCTAGCAAAATGGCCGCAATGCGATTCCATGGCCGTGTGAGTCCAGAACAAGAGCGGCTGCGTATTCGATCGAGCTTGCAAACTCTGAGCGCGTTGCGTCAGATGGCTCCGGATAAGGTTGAAGTAAGAGTGATTGATTTTCTAGTCGACTATACTGCTTACGTTCTAGACCCCGAATCGGCGAGAGGGGTGATCTATTTAGAGCGTTCCACGTTTAAGACATCTGGCGGATCTAAGAAGCCAAAATTTGTTTACAGGAAGAGAGATGGTCGCTGGTTCGAGCACATCAGAACGGAAGTTGGACATCTTTGGGATAGCGGCACTGATTGGCCGCCGCGGGATGTCGATGGGAGGTCTTGATGGCCAAGGAGGTGATCCTTTTGACCGGACCGCCTGGGATCGGCAAAACGACGATTTTGAGAGACGTCATCAGTTCTACCATTGGACCGTACGGCGGCTTTTACACTCTAGCGGTGTCAGAAAGCGGGATGAGAACTCGGTTTGATATCGTTACGTTAGATGGAAAACGCGCTGTGTTGGCTGAGAAGACTCGGCCTAACATGCCGATGGTCGGTTCTTATCATGTGAACATTGAGGCTCTAGACAGCATTGCAGTACCAGCGTTGAAAGACGCGATGATGACGGGAAAGACAGTGGTGGTTGACGAGATTGGTCCCATGGAAGTTCTCTCAACCGAATTTAGATTGACGATTAGCGGCATAGTGGCCAACCCGGATCTCTCGTTACTTGGAACTATCGTCCAACGGCAATGCGATTTTGCCGACGAGCTCAAGGCTCATCCACGTCTTACGCTCATCGACATTACCCGCGAAAATCGAAACCGCTTGCGTGCTCAGTTGCACTCGCTTTTGCAGGGGAGCAATGTATCACCCAAGCTCCAGCGCTAACTACTAACCGTTAACAACTACCGCGAAGCAATCGATGACACGATCGAGAGTATGACGATGAGTAGGATAAGCAACACAACAGCGCCGGCTACTACCATGATAATGATCGTGGTCTTTTCTTTTTGCTTGATCGCCGCGATCTCATTGTGACACCCCTGAATCTCCGCCTTTAACCGACTGGCAGTTTCTATTTGTTCCTTTACCTTCGGTACAAGAATCTCAAGCTCGGTTGTTGGTAAGCTGTCAGGTCCGAACTGCATTTGCATGTCGGCTGGCGAGCAGTCTGGTATTTGCTTAGACATCTGACTGAGGTTGCCAACCATGCTTTGCGATCTGTCGTAGTCGTCCCATATCTTTTCGCGCTCAAGAATCAATTTACTCCAGTCAGGTGGAATGATTACATTGGAACTGGACATCGGTTCGGGCTCCTTTCAGTCATTAGCACGCGGCATTCGCGTGATCAATAAGTTCCAGCACAAGAGGAAACTTCGAACGGGCTTCTGAATTGTAATGAACGTACTGGTCAAAATCGCTGTAAGAATTGTCCATGTCCTGCTCGGCGAACTGCAATTTTTCGGTGACAAACGCAGAGCATTCGTCAATTAACAAGGTAAGATCATTTGTTGACTCCAGTGTTTGGGCTGCGTGCTCCAGGAGTTCCCTTTGCTCGCCCAACGCTGTGCGCATTCGGTCATCCTCAAACTCCTGTGGGTCAAGGTATCGGCCGTTGACGTCGCTCGCGGCCTCGTCATTCCAAACGTTGCGAATATCCTTTCGCAGATCTTGCAGCGACCGTGATCGCTGCGACATCGACCAAAGGGCCTCGTGCATGCCATCTGCTCCGGCGGTGGAGCCACCCCGATTTGAGGGTCTACTACTCATTCACATTCCTCTCTTCGACTCTCATTGGTAGTTTTTCAACGTGCATCTGCTTCGCCATCCAGATTCGATGACGGCCGCTATCGATGTCATACGAATCCCCATCCTTGTTAACCTTGATACAGTCATTGCCAAAGAAGGATTCATAGACCTTCTTGTATCCGTCCTGATAGGCCAACCCGCGTTCTGCATCATAATATGACCAGTAATCAGAGTTCGCGCCGGTACCACTCTCGATTACGGGGAGCATCTCCTGTAACTTTTCGATCAAGGAGCGAACCTCTGGCAAGGTCGCGTGATTGAAGTCAGGAGGGCCCGAGATCTCATTGATGGCTGGCAAATCCTCGACACGTACGAATTGAATACCTCGATTAGTCCAAGCGGAAGTTTGCCCAGTGATGGCTACGCCGGCAACCACGCCGCTCCCATCGCCCGGACCGGACATTGAAATCTGCAAATCCGGCCGGTTAATTTCATGAAGCAAACCCAGACGATACTCAATCTCACGTCCGCCCCCGCGTGCGTATCGTTGGGCCAACTCTTCCGCGCGATCTGCCTCTGAAAGCCGGTTGGCGGCCTCGTCCGTAGTTGAGATCGCACCGCGCGCTGCGACCATCATCTCCTCAGCAGCAGCAATCTCCTCGGCAACTTTGTCACAGGCGACCGCCGTATTTTGTGCGGCAGCTGTCGCGAATTCCAAGCTTCGCTCCACGGAATTGACTGTCTGCTCCGCAAGGGTCTCGCCTTCGTGCGCTACACTGACAGCCTTGGTGGCGTATTGCACCGCGTTCGAACAACAGTTGACGCGCGCTCGAGCTGCTGCCACTTCCTCTCTGGCCGCAATCACCTCAGCTTCTGCTATTTGAAGGCGGTAAGCTGCTCGCTGTAGCTCTTCCTGGGCCGAGTTCACAGCCCGCGCCTCTGTGTTGCAGTTACTTCGGTTCTTGTCTCTTTGGCAAGCGTTATATCTCGATTGTGCCCGCTCAAGATTCCATTGGGCCTGCTCAAATGCCCGTCGAGCTCGTTCATATTCATCGATCGCGCGCGCCAGTCTCGCCTCAGCGCGCGCCAACCACGCCAAGGCCTTCCTCAACTCCTCTTCCCAGAAATCCAGTGTCGAGCTTGCTGCATCGAGCACTTGCCGCGCCTCTGACAGAGTCGCGCTGGCGTGCACTTTGCCGGTCTCACCTTGATCCACCAAAGCGCTAGCGTCCGCAGAGAGTTTGGTCACTCGATCGCCATCTTGTTGGGCCTCGCTGACTACGACGGCTGCATGGTGGAACGTGCGTTCCGCTGATTCTCTGACATGCCGCTGGACGTGTTCGGCAACGCTCAGCGTTTGGCTTGCCGACACCGACCACAGCCCGATTTCCTGAACCAGATCTTCAAGAGCGATCGCGATTGTGCGTGGGTCGTAACTCATGCGATCAAACCTGATTCCGTCTTGTCGGCTTCACGCAATGCCGCAATACGTTCATCCAATATCTTTTGAATCCGATCAGTCTGCTCAATGTATTCTTCAGTGCCACTGAGAATCAAGATTGTTGAATTCGACTTTGAGCAAAATCGTGTGCTGCTCAAGCACGCGACTGTATTCATCCAATCCTGCTAGTAAAACTCGAGCATCAGTCGCCATGGAGATACCTCCTTAGAGCCTCGCTTTTTATTTCCAGGAACTCGACATAATTTGAACCATCTGAAGTGACATATCGTTTCATTGTTTCCTCAAAAGGGCTCCAGATGGCGTCGTAGTCCTTGCGCCACTGGTCCTGCCAGTGTGGCGATACTCGGTCGTGTTGTGTTGCCAGATCCGATATCGATGCCCGCAAAGTCTCATTGAATTGGGTCAGCAATTGTCGAAAGTTTTGCATCGCGAAGTATTGTTCGTCCATGCTCATTTGGTTTTTCTCCTGCCTGAAAGCTCCTCCCCAATGACTCGAACCTGATCAGTTAAAGACTCGTTCTGGGCAACCAAAGCCGGATCACTGCTGTAAGGTTTGAATCGCACGGATGCATCGCTCTCGACGTCGACATACAGCGCACAGATTGGCGTTGGCCCATCAAGTTGCAACTGCGAGGCTCTTCGACTTCTCGTTAGAGTGTGAGAGTCGTCTTCGGACATCTGGAGTGCGACGCGGTGGCGAAAGTTGACCAGCCCGCGCCGCTCATCGATTACGTTGACCATCGGTCTCACTCCAGAGAAGCTTAGGATGAGGTGAATTCCGAGCGGCGGGCCCTCCACGTATAGTCGCCTCAGGTTCTCACCGGCCGGAGATGCGACTAGTGAACCGTACGCGTCCGGCTTTCTTCGCAGCGCTTCGATGCCGTCGAGCTCGGTCATCGTTACAAAGATCGAGCGCTCGCCGACCAGCTTCTCTTCTGCCAGGGCCTTGCGCCGATCGAGCTCCGCAATAAGATCCGACAGAACGGCCTCAACCTGTTTTGGCTCTTTGCTAAAGCGCATTGCAAAACCAGTTTGAATTAGAACATCAGCGACAGTTTGAAGGACACCGTTCCAGCTTGATCCGGCAATGCTTCTGTCGACCGTCACAAACTCCGTGTTCGATGGATCGAGATTTGAGATCAAGCTCACAAGGATGGCCGCCAGCATGCCGTAGCGTGCGGAATTCGCTCCACCAACGATCAAGGCGTTTTCAGAAACCCGCCGGCGAAAAACCAACATGGCTTGGCCCCGGACGTTGAATTGCTGACCCAACCAAACAGCGCGAGGATGCTCTTCAGGAAACCAGTCCACAATTCCAAGACCACCTGTTTCGATAGGCTGTCGAGCGAAGGTCACAAACTCTTGTGAAGTCATCCACTCCGGATGCCGCAACAGGCGCGTCAGATAGGGGTTGTCAATCAGGCTCGGTTGAGACTTGCCATTGAAGACTACTCGACGAGGCAAACTATCGTCGGGAAGGGATTGCGACTTCTCTGCAAGCGCTTGCAGCAGCGTATCGAGCCGGGATAACGGTAAGTACGCAGCCTTGCCGGTTACGTTGCCGCCATCATCGCCGCCGTGATCGTTGACGACTATTTTTCCCGGCAGGTCGCAAGTGGCTATCAACGCTTTGCCGCGACGGCCAAACTCAGTTAAAGCCTGCACGTCCGCCGCTTTCATCTGCATTGCGATGAGGAGATGGATATTTCCAAAGATGCCTGTTTGATTGAGCATGCCGGCCGCACCGAAGCGTTGCGAAGCCAATAACATATGAATGCCCGCACTTCGGCCCTGTTGCGACAGTTGCAGGAGTTGAGACGAAGCGATACTATCCTTATCGCCTTCGAACAACTCTTGATATTCATCAACGAGTAGCAGGATTCGTGGCAGCCTGCCCTCTGGCTCACCTTTCTCTCGATAACCGGTGAAGTCTCTGACGTCCGTCCGAACAAATAGTTCGTTGCGGCGTTCCTTTTCCGCAATTAGCTCTCCCAAAACGCTGCGAGATAATTCCGGTGAAGATCGAAGGGAAACTACTTCTGCGTGCGGAAGAGTTCGGTAAGGCTGGAACTCGACTCCGTCCTTGCCGTCAATTAGGTAGAGGCGCAACTCTTCAGGGCTATAGCGGACAGCAAGACCAGAGATGAATGCGTGATAGAGATTGGACTTGCCGGCGCCTGTCATAGCCCCGAGCATTCCATGCGCGCAAGGCTGATTGTCATGGTTTACGCCGAACCATAACTTCAAGCGATCCCCACCGCCACGCGCGCCGATCGGAGACTCGATGATCTTAGTAGCGCTTGCGGACCACCATTCCTCTTCGGGCAACGCAACTACGTTATCCCAGTCAATAATTCGCTCGGGTGGTTTCGCACTGCTTAGCTTTTGGAATAATGCATTCTGAAGATCCGCAGACGGCGGGCCATCCGCGGTTAAGGCCAAGTTCAGCTTAGTTAGCGTTCCATTGGCATCGACATCGACGAAAAAGGCATTCTTGAAACCATCCATGCCCATGTCTCGCGGCAGTTCATAGTTTCGATTGTAGTGAATAAACAAGTAAGTTCCGGCGACGGGCCCGGTATTGGCAATGCTCTGTAAAGCTTCAATTGCGCGGCGATCGTATCGATTTGGAAAATCGGCGGCGAAGACAAATTGGAATCGCTCGTTAATCCGAATCTCGGGCGGCACAGCCTCAAACGACGTTGTCGAGGCATCAAGATAGGTTTCGATGATCCGATGAATTTCAGCGATCACCTGATCAAGGTCACGGCGCACATCACCGGAGTTCTGCTGCACGAGTGGCAGAAATCGACGCATCGGAAACGCTATGCCGGCGCCGGCCGGGTCGAGTAATGTATAGCGAGCCTGGTGTGGCAACATCAAAGCGGTGCGGACCACGAGGGATTGGATAAGCGCTGTAGCTCTTTCGACTGCGCCGCTAACTATGACGGTCTTATTCAATCCTATGAACGGAACGTAGCCGGGGATTCGTAGGTCTCCGTTCGTGCGTTGCTCGACCAGATCTCCCAAACGAATGAATTGCTCATCCGCGAAACTGCTTGCAGTCCATGATTGCCAGTCCGTGTTACTCCATCCCGCTACACTTGGAAGGGGACGCCCCGCGAGCAATTCATCGAAGGTCTGCGAACTTGATGTAAGAATTCCGCCAAAGTGGTCCTTCAATCGCGCGGCGCTTCGCTGGCCATAGTTTACGAGCGCTCTGGCTTTTGATTCAGTTCCTCGAATCTCACCATTCAGACTCGAGATGCGAGCTTCCAATTCGGAGATCCGCAGTCTATTTTTTTCAAACACGTGAGCTTCCTCCAAAGCGCCTTTGAATAACTGGGAGTCTGATCGACTCCGTTCGAAAGAGTAGCTGATCTCTCGCGATGAAATATTAGGGTACAAAGAAACGCGCCTGGGGCTGATTCAAGAAGTTTGCGGTAATAGCGGCTTGAGGATCATCCCGTGGCGTGCGCGAGAGGGTCGCACAATATTACAAGGAATCTTGCAAGTCAATACTTTTGAACGGGATTAGGAGTCCTCATGGCTGAACCACCTCGAATGGCTTGACATCAACGGGTTGAGACAAGGGATTGACGACAAATCCTTCGTAGAAGACAAAAGCGTAAATGAATTGATCTTCGTTCCATCGATAAATGCCCAACTTGAATATTTTGGGTTGAGGTGTCGGAACTTGCGCGTATTTGATCTGTAGCAGCATTCTACGGTATTCGTCCCAGCCATCAGGTTGTCCTTCCAGCAACGAGGATTCCGACACAATGCTGGGACTGAAGGTCAACCAAGAGCCGTGATATCTCTTGCCGAACATCCTGAAATACACAGCATAGGCGATTGCTTCTACCACGTTTTTGTACCGCGGAAGATCGAACGTATAGACGGCGGTTTCCTCGCCGTTGAGCATGATCGGCTTCGCGCTGGCAAAGGTCCGATTAAACAGGTTGGGGCTGCGCTCAAAGGATCGAATAGACTTGTTTTGAAAGTGAACCATCCCGGCGTCATTCGCGCTTATGTGGCTGGTGATGACGTTTCGAACGTATTCCACGTCTTTCGAGTTTGCCGAGTTGTGATTGTCGCACGATGGCACTGTCCATAAACCCTCACGATATCCAGTCGGGAAAAAGCAGTCCGGAGGAACATGTTCTCTCGTGATGCCTAGGGCATCACACATATAGCACCTGAGATTGTCCTTGGCTGCGATCATAAACTCGTTAATTATGTGGTTCCGTGTAAGGTTAACCGGGGCGGCGCTTACATTCAATCCTCGCAGACGAGCGTTGCGCAACCGCTTCCCCAAAACACTGTGTTGGGCATTCGGCTGTCGATGAACTTTGCGGTATGCCGGGTTGTCACGTAAGCGCCTCTTGCCGGCATGCTCAGCAACTTTGATGTCACCTCAACGGACCTACAAATATAATTGTGACACTGAGTAGGCACTTGGCGCAGTGGAGGACGCCCTGCCTTTTCTTGAAAATTGATGATGGGCCGCTTGCTCATGAGAGTTGTGATGACTACATTAGTGACAGATTGCAGAAAGGTGTCTCAGCGCGCGAGAAGTTAGATGAGCAGAGGTGAAAACCCAAACTGGACCGATCTACTGGTTGAAAGCAGCGCTCACCCACTCCCGCTCTCGACCGAGCGTTATAGGGCATGGATGGCGGGCCGTCAGATCTTCGTCAGTTCTTTGATGGACCAGGAAATGACGCCCTATAGGGACGCCGTACGTGCCCATTTGCACGCGATGGGTGCTACGCCTGTGATGTGGGAGGAGATTACGCCGAGTGATGAGGGGCCACAGCGGGCGTACTTGGGTGGTGTGGATCGATCGTCCGTTTTCGTGTTGATGCTTGGCAGTCGATATGGAGTTACCGATCAGACTGGTTATTCGCCCACGCATCAGGAAGGAAACCGAGCGGCCGAACGACGAATTCCAAGACTGCTATTTACGCTGGGAACGGTCAACGATGCCGACCGCGATGGCAGATTAAACGACTGGTTGCGTTCTCTTCGTAACGAACTATCAGGAGCGTCTTTTGCCACCGCGAATGATCTGGTTGGTCAGCTTGATGCAAGGCTCCGGGAAATGGCGGCTCGTAGTGAAAGGCTGTGGATAAAACTTGGTGCCCTGGTGTTTCCGGGAATTGTTAATAGCCGCTTCGACAGCAGAGGCGAAGGTGAAATCTCAGTGACGGCGAACGTGACAGACGGCGAGGTAAGACGTGCACTTGTTGAAGGCGGCCAGTCTTATCGATCAAGATCTCGACCTGAACGCATTACTTGGTCGAACAACAGTTTTCCCATTCAAATCGAGTCGGTATCTGTAAAAACTGAGTATTCGGCGGAAGAACAGGTTGAGGTCACCTGCAAGAGCTCCCAGAGTTGGAACTCGGGCTCGAGTTCGATTCACACGATGATGGGTTCATTTGGAAAGCTCACCGCTGCCGAGATGGCGGAACTGTGGGCGCGTCGAGCCATTCTTGGAGAAGACTACCGAGGGGACGGTGGAGGCGCACTCGACATGACCGCTTCGTTCAGCGAGCCCGAGATTGTCCTGCTTCCCGACGTCCTTCGCGCGTGCTCGGCTGGTGGTTGGTTGGCGGAGGGCTTAACGAGGCTTTATTCAGTTGAAGAAGTTAGCCGTCGCTACGATGGGCACTTTCAGTACCTGGATGTCGGTCCCTCCACGGCTACAAGTGTCAGGATTAGAGGAGCGTTTACATTTGGAGCTGCGAGTTCGCATCAAGAACCGATAAAGATCGAAGGAAACGTTCCGTTAGATTCCGCGCGTTAGCCGAAGTCTGACTTGAGCCACCTCTTATGACAGACGAGCCCCAGAGCGATCAGGATTGGACAATTCACTCGCTAAACATTCACGGTATCTTCTTTGAGCGGTGGTGCCGAAAAATAATCCGGGTCAGCAGCAGTTGGGCGCTCGTTTCTACCAATTATCCTGTTGCCTACAAACCGATCGATTCGCACTGGACCTGGCGGGAGAGTGAACTCGATATACGTGCAATCCATGGCGGTTATCAAGGACGTTCGCAGAACCGCCGGCACTTAACCTTGCTCATAGAGTGCAAAAAGAACAACCCAGAGTTTGTCGAATGGATTTTCTTCTGCAGTGAACCGCGCCGGCTGAATTACTTCCCTTGCATTGAAACCATGGTTGCAGAGTCGCACTTAAACGACGTCAAAATTACAACCAGCCTATTGCAGGCAGCTCTTGAATTTCCCGTAGCTGAGAATGGACGCGAGACTCGTGGAACGTATCTGGAGTATAAGACCCGACACAAGAAGAATTTTCAGAACAGTATTACAAAAACGTCTAATGATGCGATCACCAAAGCGGCTCAGCAAGTAGCACTGGCGACGCAGGCAATTGTTACTGAAGAAACGAGTGTAGGGCAACATTTCGGACGGTTCAATCCGGATCAGCTTCCGACTCACGACAAACATGTATTTTTGCCAACGATACTTACAACCGCAGATCTATTTGTGTGTGAATTTGCGGACGAACATGTGGATGGTAAAAGTGGAGAAATTGCCTATGATCATGTACGGCTAGAGCCAGTTCCTTGTTTGGTATATCGAATGTCGCTGCCGCCTCATTTACAGCGCAGGCCGGATCCTTCAGTTAAGGAAGCCATAATCTACGGATCTCACGAGGTCCACACGCGGATGGACATCTTGGTGGTGAATAGCGGAGAGTTCGAAAACTTCCTCAAAAGAATACCCGTGCAGATGTCTCACGCTCTTTGATAAGGTGAGACGCGCAACTTAGATGGCGCCTATTGGGTTCCATCCCAGTTGCTTTTCGATCTCATTTCTATAATCGGTCGCAATTTGTCCAGGAGCTAGCTCACCGACTCGCTCAACATCGCTACTGTAACGAGCGGGCGCGTAGACCTCGCGGCTTCAAGATGGCGTCCAAAGTGATAATCGACCCACTCTATGTCCAAGAACCCCAGGCGATCAAACGATCGGATATCTCGCAAATTTGTGTAGCGAGCACCCGGCAGCCAGCCAAAACGTCTCGCAATGTCGATTACACGTTTACTATGATTGAGAAATTTTATGATCACGCAAACATTTTTCCGGTTACAACTAGCCTGTGACGCCAATCATCAGGCATTCTAACTTCATAATGGAATGTTTAGTTAAAAACTTGACACGAACACATTATGGCTCATCTAATGCGGCAATTCTGTCAGTAACGGTTTAAAAGGTTTATCAACCCGTTTCTTGTTTGGCTTTTATCCGTGCGGGATCCTTATAGTCTTGTTGGCCGAGTTTTTCGCGACCGATACGAACTCGTCGAGTATGCGGGTGGCGGCGGGATGGGTGCCGTCTATAAATCGATCGATGTGATTTCTGGGGCAGTCATAGCCATCAAGATTCTAAAACCGGACATTTTAGTAATGCACCCTGAATTCGCCCGGCTCTTCAGCCAAGAGGTGAAGGCAGCTCAAGAACTCGACCACACGAACATCGTCAAGGTTTTAGATAGTGGTATAACCGATGATGGGCTGAGCTTTATGGTGATGGAGTGGTTAGAGGGACAGACTTTGGAGCAACTCATTGCAACAACTACACTATCTATCACGCGCGTCCAATCACTTTTCACCCAAATATGCTCGGCAGTCGAAGCAGCACACGCCCATCGAATTATTCACCTCGATCTGAAGCCCGCAAACGTCTTCATCATACAACGAACCACAGCCGAAGAATCTGTCAAGGTCATTGATTTTGGGATGGCGAGAATTCTTAGAAGTGAGAGCGGCACCACTGTCACTCGATTTCTTGGGACTTATCAATATTGTTCTCCTGAACATTTTGGCGGAAAAGTAAGCCATCGCAGCGACGTTTATAGTCTTGGTGTCACTCTATATCACATGTTTGCCGGTACTCTGCCATTCGGAGCAAGCTATATTCATGCCAAAATGAACCCTGGCGTGGATCTTCCTCCAGTCCCATCCGTCCACAATGCACGGCCAGACGTGCCTACTACTGTAGACGAGGCGATTCGAAAAGCGTTGTCGAAAAACTCTGGCGATCGGTATGCGTCGGTGACGGAATTGTTAACAGCGGTTGATCGAGCACTTAGCGGTTGTGAGAAGAGTAGCGACTTCTTCAAAATAAAACAGCTGAAGCCCCAATTGACCCGCCGGCGCCGGCTGTTGACAATGAGTTTTCTTGGATTTGTACTACTGATGGCGTTTGTCGGTATTTATTGGAGGATTGGCAAGCAACTTCAGCCGGTTAATACAAGAGAGTTATTCAATCAGCCGGCGCCAACGGTAGATGTCGCTAACAATTATCGTCAAGAGAATCTCAGCACTCCCCCACCTTCGGGAAACGCCTCGCAAGAAAGATTAAATAATAATGCCGCAAGAAATGGAACACCGAATAAGGTTATTACCTTGCGGCTCTCTCCAGTCTACTTTCTTAGTGGGCGGAGAATGCAGTCAATAGGAATGCCTGTAACAGTAGTTACAGGTTCTTTCAAAAGGACCGAACTTGTCAGCGCTGAAAGGAGTGTCACATTCAAAAGCGTGCCGTGCGGCGCCATGGTTACTGTTATCCTTTCAGACAACTCTTACAACGGCGGGATTTTTCCGCAAAAAAAGTATCAGCGTTTAATGCACTGCGAAAAACCTATTCTTGACTTGGGTGACGTTGAAGTGCCGCGTCAATAGGAGGTTTTCTTTTACGCCAAGCTATGGAAACCAAATTCTTACGGTTCGCGAGCAACATAATTCTGGCCCTACTGGTGACCGCCGTATGCCAGGGTGCTATCGAAACACTTAAGACTTTCGAACCAGCAACATCTCAGCAAATCTCACCAACTTCTACCGAGCTTAAGATACTAATCCTTCGCGCCGAAGCACACGTGAAAACTGGAACTGAGAGTTTGAGAAGGGGGGAACGGACGAATGCCAAGAAAGAATTCAGTCAGGCTGTCGACGTGATACTTCACTCAGGCTTCGATACAAAAATTTCATCACCTTTCCAGTCCTATTATCGGATGTTGGTCGATAGAGTTGCAAAACTCGAATCGATTCCCCAAGACCAGTGGAGCGCACCCCTCTATGACGACGAAGGAAAACCGCATTTCATAGACACCGAAGTCGAATTTAGCGCTGGAGAGACTAACAGTCTTAAGCAAACGCTGGAAAAACTAAGGATAGAGAGCGGAGGAAATCCGCTCATTCACCAATACGTAAATTTCTATGCGCTGCGGGGTCGTGCTTCTCTAACAGGAGGACTGCAGCGATCGTTAGCTTATGAAGGAATCTTTCGACGCATTCTGGACGAAGAGGGCATACCTCAAGAATTGTTTTGGATGGTCCAAGCGTTGACCGATTGGAACGTTTATGCCAAGTCGCGGTCAAACGCAGCTGGCCTCTGGCAACTTCCGACAGACGTAGCTCAAGGCTATGGGCTTTCTCAAACCCCTTGGCTTGATGAGCGATACAACCCAGAGAAGGCCACGCGCACTGCCGCACGTTATTTGAAGGACCTAAATAAACGATATAACGGTGATTGGCTACTAGCAATCTCTGGGTATTTCTCCGGTGCTTTGAATACCGACCGTGCAATTTCTCGAGCGGGAGCGGCCAATCTCTGGAGGATTTTTCCATACCTAATCCCCGAAAATAGATCCCTGATATTACAAACTCTTGCCACGATTCATATTGGTTCTAACAAGGAACTCTATGGTTTTGTTGAGGAGCACCCTATCTCAAGTGGTTATGAGACCGTCAATGTCGGACCAGCGACAGATTTGGCGGTAATTTCCAAAACCGCCAGCGTAGATCTCAATATTCTGAGACGTCTAAATGCGGAACTCCGAACGCAATTCACTCCCCCAGGCGAGAGTTACCAGCTACGGATTCCAGAGGGCACAGGAAGGGCATTGCTCGGCTCTCGCCTTTTGCTCAACACCGCAGCCCAACGATCTATCGGACGGGGACCAATCGATCAGAAAGTGGGCCTGAGTGTTTCTAATGGCAGGGTAGTACTGCCGACTTTGCAGCCGAAATGCACCTCAACACCAGAAAACGGTCCTAACCTGCTGAATCTCCAGCTTGGTGAACAGCCTCGTGCAATCTTAGGGAAAATGCAGAAAGAATTGGCCTTAGATGAGACTACTCGTGACGAAATCATCAAAAATTTGGATAGCCTAGATCCACGAACGACAGCCCGTCTCACCTTATCGCGCCTAACCGACAACACCAAAGAGTACAAAGACAATATCCTTCTTAATCTGGCCGCAAACGTAAACATCTTTGTTCCGCAGAATCACTGGCCGATCACATTCCACAGATTCGACCAGTGCGTATTCGTCTTTCGGGAAGGACGAATGGTTTCAGAGATCGTTCAGTTTAATCGAGACTCCCGATGGCAGGATGTGGACGATCTCACACTTGCAGTAAGCGAGGATTTACGGTTGACCGGGCAATGGCAACTCGGTGAAGAAGCATGTATTGTTCGCACTCTTCCCTGTGTCGGATTTGTTTTGTCGACCTCATTTGAATTAGATCGGACAATGGGAGAATACCGAGCTCGGGTAATCATTACAGATATCGATAATGCGACAAAGAACTGAGAATATGCTCTGCCTTTACTCACACGAGGACTATGAAGTCGACACCCGTGGACGATTTTAGGGACAGTACCTCAAACTCTGGAACCGGGTCCAAATACTGCTCGATCAACTGACGAATGCTGGCATCGTCATAGTCAGATGGATTGGAACCAATGACGGTGCGCGTTTGTTCATCAACTCCCACGACGATATATTTTCCCTTGTCGGGAGCAACGGAATTTGGAAGTAGCTTGGATATCCTTAACCACTTCCGCTCTGTGGTACGCTGTGCTTCGAGCCCAGCTTGTCTGAGTTCGCATTCTGGATGTTCACCGACAAGAGAAATAGTTTCTCAACATAATCACGAACTCTAACCGCACGATCGACCGCGTTTGTTGCCCTATTCTCCGCGTTTGCAGCTTCCATTCTAATAGTTTGTGATCGGTTTGAAACGCAACAACCTATCTTAACGTAACCTCCTTCTAATGAATTAGCTAAGTCGGTTTTGGATTCTCTTTTATCTCAAGCCAGGCCTTCGCGCGTCTGCTTAATTGTTGCCCACACCTCGGTTCGCCTCAAGGCGCTGGCGGTGAACACATCCAGGACAGCATTCATTGATGGAAACGTACCGCTCTTGTGAAAGTCTCGGACTATCGCTCTAATCTGTTCTTTGTCGCTTGTTTTGTTTGCTATGGATTGCTCCCGTCGATATGTGAGGTAGCGTGCCGCGATCGCACGGCGCTCATCGGGGAAATGGTTTCGCAACCATTTATCGGAGGCGCCCAATTTTCGCATCGTCTCTTTGAGAGTAGGTGGCGGTGTTTCGGAAAGAACTGCATTTAATCGACTGCCTATGTCTGAAAGAAACTGCGCTTTGTGATGAGCTTCATAGCGAGAACGAATCTTCCTGCACAGCGTTGGATGTCTGAGTCCTAGTTCATGCGTCGATTTGTAGCCCAACCGCTTGGCAACAGTGAGAAGGTCCTCAGGCGCGTCGCTCTCAAGCGATTTGCGTAGTTCAGACTCGACGAAATGCTTCCTCGCCTCGTGGGGTTTTGGGTGCTTCTCGAGAAGGGCACGACATAGCTCCGGAACTCTGTATTTGAGCGCGAAACGGTTTCTATAACCGAGTGATTGTGCGACCTGATTGAGGGTTAAAGGGGGATCTGCCATCAGCGCAGCCTTGAACGCAGCCTCAATCTCCGCGGTAGTTCTCAAACGTCCTCTTTGCCAAGCTAGCGCTTTTCGCCCGCTCTCGGACAGACGATAGTTCTTCGTGATTAGCTTACAGGTCTCGGTTGAGTGCTGACGAAGTCGTGAGGACGTTATACCTAACCTGACTCCTAACTCCTCCAAAGAGGTCGGGGGTATTTCGTGGACCGCTGCCGCAAGCGCCGACAGAACAATCTCTTTCTTGGCGGCTAGCAACGGCGAAGGCCGTGTTGCCGTAGAAATCATCGGTGAGAACTTAGCCAGGGCGTCTTCATCTGTTAAGAGATCGAGAAGAGGTGTTTGAGAAGCAAAAGCTAGTTTTAGGAGCAAACTCAAACCCACAAAGCAACGTTGTCGTTTAGTAGCTAATGCAGAGTCTGCGCCTCGGTTGAGACCTAAGTATCGAGTAAGAGCACGAGTCTTTCCGTCAAAACACCGTTCCACAAATCTGCTGATGGCTGTCTTGGATATCTCCTGGTTGAACTTATCCTTAATTTCAAGTGAAACAGCGATTAGTCGGCCCACCTCGTTAGCGATGAAGATCTGATATTCAGTTGATTCGTCGTTGGCTCCGTCAAGTTCGTTGTGAGCCTGCCTGGACAACACACCAAGCCAGCCATTGCATGCGCCACACTTTCCGGGACACATGGTCCCTGAGAGAGGAGAGCTCACCCGCTGACAGTGGGGACATTTGGTTTGAAGAATTACCTTGTGGACCGAGCAGACACTTACGGATTTGAGGGTCCAGAGTAATTGCTCGTAAATAATTCCATCCGACTGGTCTTGAGAATACAGACACAATGGACACCAGGCGCGTTCACGTCGACAGGCATGTTGCTTTGAGAATGCCTCACGAAAAGGCAAAAGGGTCAAGGCACTTAGACCGTGCCGCAGTGTAATGGCTTCAAGGGCCTTGACCCATTTCTCGGCGACCAACCCACTGCCATTAATCTGCCACGTTCCAAAAGTATCGCTGGGGCCAACAAGCCCGCGACTGTTTTGGTCATCCTTCCGAAGTACGAGGTTGAGTCCATTGTCAAAGAGTCTTCTAGGCGTCACACAATGAGCTTCTGAAAGCCTCAAAAAGTAACTAGTCAGACTTTCACAAACGGGCGAGCCAACCTTCATTGGGCTGAGGCAATAATATGGACTTCTGGGAGGTATCGTCGATGTCTGTTGGTCTAATTCGTCACAAACAGAAAGTTCGTGCTGCGAGATTAAGCGAGACCAGAATATCTTCTCGGGCATTGGGTGTCCTTTAGGAATTATCAGATCGGACACTAAGGGTTCGAGCCGGAATCCTTCGGCTGTTTCGTTGCTGCTCGACCTTCGCCTACTTTATCGCGTTTGGGCTTGCGTCGGCCGAAACCACGTTTGGCCCTGGTTGCGCGTTTCTTCTTACTCGTTGCTTTGGCATCTTTCCGCAGACGAGAAGCAATACCAAGACGCTCCTTCAACAAGGCAAAGGAGCTTTCCTGTTCATAGAGTTTCTCCTCACCTTCAACAAACTCCTTTGATATGGTAAGCAGGACACTGGGTGGAAATTCGTGCTTTTGCAGGTCACGTAAAGTAACGGTTTTGGCGCCTTTATCGACCGCATCAGCCAGCGATCGGGAGAACCAATCTTTGAGCAGGCCAACACAGCCGAGGCTCCTCTCGAAGCAGTATTCCAAATGAGGAAGAAAGTCGGGCGTTTGTATGACGGGCATTTGAAGCTGGAAGGTCTTCACTACTTCAGCAAAGGCGACGATGTCCTGATCGGACTTTGCTTGATAACGATCGAAGTGGATGGTCAGAGCACGGCGCCCCAACTGTCCACTGGCGTTTCGCAAGAGAAGGAGTTCGTAGGTGCCGAACATTAGATGAAGGGCCTTACTCAGGTTGGCGACGGATTTGATTGTCTCGAGTTGATACCGGAGAAGCGAGGCAGAGACGTGTGTTAGATGCTGGGCTTCGTCGAGTAAGAACACTTTCAGCCGGCGATGGACGGCAGCTGATTCGAAGGACCGTCGCAAGGCGGCGGTTTGTTCGCGTATGCGCGCGCCCGTAGTGGGCCGATCAAGCTTCGACCGCTTTGGAACAGCTTTGTGTTTGATTAATGGTTCTTCGAGCGCATCAAGTGCACGATACCAGTGATCGTGCCAGTTGTAGCTCATTTTCCCTAACGACGGAATCTCAATTCCTGCGATCGGGATGTATCCAGGATCCGTCTGCATCTCTGCCATCGCATCCTGGATGACCCTTTGATAAATGACTTTCTGGATGGTCGATTTTCCAATTCCCGAGGGTCCAACAACAAACACGATCCCGGCGTCCGCGGGCTCTTTGAGAGCAGCACTGATCTGCTCGTCAATGGTTACCAATCTTTGATGTTTGACAACATAAGATCGGAAATACTGCAGCCGTTCCGAAGCTGGGCGTTTCAGCAATTGTTTATCGAACGAGGTCTTCGAGCTCATACGTATTCCTCCAATGTGTTAACTTTGCCAGCGATTTCGAATGGCGAAGCTCGGGGCATGTCTTCTGTAGATACCGATGGCGTAGCTGACTTGGTTTTGTGTGGTTCGGATCTCTTGTCTATTTGGAATGGCCCATCAATTTGTTCTCTAATCTGAGCATCTTCCCGCGCCTTCGCGCGGACAACCGCAAGTCTGGCTGCGAGCTCTTTTTCGCGTTTCTGATCTGCGAGAGCGCCACATGCCCGCTCTTCAGCCCGTTCTCCCAGTGTCCGCGAAAAGGCAGTGTTACGCATCGCTCTTTCGGCACTGCGTATTCTTAATTCAATTTCAGTCATGCCTCTCAGTTGATGATGATCTTGCGAGAGACACTTAATCCACTTATCTCGTACATAGACCCATGCGGTTGAATAGTCATACGGGTCATATTTGACCGGGAGGTCTTTTTCGAGGAGATTGCGCTCGAGGAGACAGGGGTTGGAGTAATACTCATTGTTAATTCTGACTCCCTTGTTGAGTACGTTTTTTGCGGTACCTTTGTGGTTCGTTGGAAGTGTCATTACGCGAAAGTCCTCGTCATAAGCAATCATCCGATGATTGCGGTATCCGGTAAGGTCGAGGGTGCGCGCGTATAGCGATTGAGGGCTTTCTTTTAGTGTTGCGTGCAATTGTTTGGCGTGGCGGTTGTACGCCCAGTCGCATAGCTGCTCATAGGCTGGGCCCAAAGACCAAACCGCCAGATTGCGAGGATTGTGAGACTGTGTAACCTGGCGAACATCATTGTGCGACAGTTGAGTGTTGCCTTGCAGGTTGTAAACGAATTCCTTGTGAGTGACGCCAAAGCCATTTTCAATAACTGAACCATAACGCCCTTTGGCCTTAGGTCTACGTTTCACGGTAATTTCAAACGATGCGGCGAGACACTCGAAATAGGTACTTTTGAAAGCTGATCCTCCGTCAGTGACAATCGTCTGCGGCAACCTTCCGAAGCGTCGAACACATTCGCGCAGGACCATCATGCATGACCGATAGCTTGGGCTTTCAAATGTGAGGTAAGCACCGAGGATTCGCCTGCAGAACGCATCGGTTAAGAATGTGGCCCAGGGTCTGCCGAAGTTCTGCCCGGTAATGGGATCGATCAACTCCCAGTCGAGTTCAGTTTCATCGATGTGACAGATTTCGAATGGACGATCACCATGCCGTGGGGTATCAATGTCCAGGTAGTAATAAAACGGCTCACTTTCATAAGCCGCACGGCTGCCTTTTCGTTTGAGATCCTGTTCGTGTTTCGGTCGCTTATTCACGTAGTTGACGAAGGTCATGTATGAGGGTGGCTTCTCGCCTATTTCGTTACAGGCAAGGCGCAGTTTGCCATAGACCACAAACATTCCGGCTTGGACATCCGTCTCGTAATCACTCTCAATCAAATCCATCATGAGCCGAGTGACGGCAGGTGAGAGCTTTTTGGTAGATCGGTCGCCTCGCTTAGCCCATCGAGGCAGTAAACCTACAAGCCCGTTACCGTAGAGTAATTGCGCTTGCTTGTACTGTGAGGCCCATCTTTTGACCGTTCTCTCTGGGGTGTTCTTAAGGCTCTCCCTTCGGAAGTACTTCATCACGATGTCGCATCGTCGATTCGCTTCCTTTACGGCTTCAGGTTTCGCCTCATTCATAAGCTTCTTCCAGCTCAATTCGTCAGAATCGTTTTTTGCTGCCTTCGCCTGAGACATTTCTCCTTTGACGATCAATTGCTCTACATATTTTCTTGATAACGTTGGATGATAGTCAGCGTCACCGATCAACCACACGTTGAGATGGTCGAGATTGGCTATTTCAAAAACTCGATCACCCCACTGAAGTCTTTCCCCAGTACAAAATTCGATGAACTTGGGTTTGGGCAAATGTACAATCTCCGAGGGACTAAAAGCTTCCTTCGTTGAATAGACGTAGACTTGATCCCTTTCGACCAATGCAGTGGCGCTGAGGTCCACATAGAGAGCACCGTCAGCGATGAGTTTGTAGATAGTGTCGGCGCGTTCTCCCAGCTCGGCTGCGATTGAAAGCAGTTCCGACAGTCGCAACCCCTCTTTGGCAGTGACAATTCTTAGGATTGAGTTCTTAACTTCACCAGGTACTTCAGGAGCGTTTGGTCGAAAGAAGTCTTCCAGGAACATCACGTTCCGCGAGAACGTTCGGTCGATTTCGGCACTTGAAAACACCCGGTAATAGAAACCATATTTGGCCGCTTCTATTTCAGCGGGAGCGCAGTGCCAGATTCCCGCGGCATCAATTGAGAACTTGTTCGGTTGTTCGTTCGCGAGACTCAGAAGAGTCTGTTCATCCTTGCACTCGACAAAACCTGCTCGGTCAGGGTGCATTAAGAAGAAATCAGGGGTGTGAGTAACCCTGACTATCCTTCCGTTCTTGTTCTCATAACTTAGGGGGAGCTTCGTTGGCTGATCCCAGTATTCGATGACGTCATCATTCTTTGGGAATTCGCATTCAGACAAAACGAATGGAAATTCGACCCGATGACTTTCACTCTGAATCGTACGCTCCATTTTACTGCTGGGATATCGGACACAGACGTTCCTGCCGGCCCACCCTCGTGTAGCGCGCGCTGGCTCAGAGGCCCTGATCTTGTCAACCAGTTGCGAGGCCGCCGGGTTGAGATCGAGCTTTCGCTTCCAGATTTCGAGTTCTTGATCAGTGAGCACTTAATTGACCTTGCTTTCACGCGGGGGCGGCGGCGCTGTGAAAATGCTAACGCTGATGGCCCGCACGGCCGCCATGAGTGGGAGAAGGAATGAAATCGTTCCCCCTGATCTAAGTATGCTCGGGTATAACGATCTGGGCGGAGAAAGAAAGGCAGGAACTATGGTTCGTTTTTTTTGAGCCAGAAAACAGTTGGCGCCTGACTTAAGGCTGCGTTTGCCTGGACTACTCTTTCAACAAATCAGTGGCGCCACGTCGTTCGAGCTCTGATCTGACTTCTCCCAACCATGTCGCCATCAATTCCTGGGCTGTTTTAGGATCGGAGAGGTTCCTGGAGAGGCGCGCAACGGTGTATGAGTTCCTAGTGAGGGTTTCCAGGGCGGTCAGGTGAAGGCGAAGGCCTCGGCCAACTTGTGCCATCTGATAAGCGGGCACATTCCAGGGCTCCGATTCATTGGCCTCGAGTTTACGAATAACGTCCGGCGAAACGTTGAGGGCGGCGGCGAAGTCTTCCACCGTGGCTTCAGCATATGTCCGAATTTTTCGAAGGTAGGAGGAGAGTGGTAGTTTCCTCACCACTTTTTTAACGGTTGAGTTTTGGAATATTGCACGCAGCTGAGCGGGATTGGGCGAGGTGCGCGCGGGGAGGTTACTTGCCTCCTTCAGGCGGTGTAGCTCGGCGCGGATTTGAGCGTCTAAGTCTATTTCTTCGTCGTGGTAGTTCACCGGATTTCAATCCTTTCGATATCAGTCGAAGTTGTTGAAGTCCTCGCGAAACGCGCATTCGAGCAGCTGTTTCTGAGATTCCGAGCCTCTCAGCTATTAGACCAAAGGGAAGGTCTTCGTCAAATCTGAGCGAGATAACTCTTTCATGACTGTTGCCGAGCAGTTCTCTGGCGCGTTCGACCAGGATTATCATTTCTGACTCTCCGCCTTTTTTTTGCGCGCCGTCGTTAGCTAGCAACATTTTAGAGTCATCCAGTGGTTGGTGGGGAAAACGTCTTCGCTTTCTGAGTTCGTACCTGACTACGTTTTTAATTACGGTTCGAAGCCAGGCGACGAAAGGGGCTTGAGCAGGGTCAAAGGTCGGGCATTTATTTTCGAAGAAGTTGAAATGAGCTTCATACCAGATATCCTGCGCTTCTGCGTAAGAGAATCCCTGGGAACATATGAAAGGGATGCAGTGTTTCTTACCATATTCCCACAGCGATATTATGGCATCTTCGTCACCCGTGCGGTAACGTTCGATGAAGTCATCAGAAAATGGATTATCCATAGTCTTTCCGCTTTCTTACTGGCCCGCTGCTCCCCGGCAAAGGGGAGGAAGCCAGCTAGTAGCCTGTTGAAAGTCTCAGGTCCTGGCGCGTCTCGGGAGTTTCACGAAGGCAGATCTCTAGATTGGATCGACGGTCATCGATCTCAATCTTTCGGATTTCCACTACCGGGTTGCTTCGTTTCTTTTCAGCAGCAGCGACGCGAACTTTGAGCGGATGAGCGATCATCTACTCGAGGTGGGAATGGGCAATAATTGTGCCACCTTCGCAAGAGAATTTGGATTCGTTTATTTACCTTAAGGCTCTTTTGGGGTAGGCCCGTTTAGGCCTTTCAAAGGCCTATTTGGTCCTCAAAGGTCGTTTTTGGGACTTGGACTTGATGCACTATTCTCACATTGGTTCCGGATCTCTAAAACTCTTTGAGCCAGGACTGCAGCTCTCGGAGTGATGCTAATATCTTCTCTCCGCGGTCTTTTTTTCCACGGACTATCTTATCTACTAACCCAATGAGTCTTGCTTTAGATTCTCGATGATCTATTCCGTACGTCCTGAGGACGAAATTAGCTGCTGCATCGTGCCATTCTTCTTCGGGACCAAGCGGGCTCTTCATTAGCCCCGCCCTCTGGCGCTTATCTGGTGGGGCGTTCATGAAATGCTTACCACTTTTTTCTTCCTCGGAACTTACTAGTTGAGGCACAAACCGGTCTATTATTCGTGTCGTGCTTAATGTTTCGCTCCGTGCATGAACCTCATTGAGTTGAAGAACTTGGCGCAAGTTGGTTTATCTACCGCTTTTCGGTTAATGAGCCAACCACAGGCCAAGGTGTATACCCTTCCCTGTCTTAGGATGCTGCGCCGCAGATAATTTATGTCAGCATCGGCAGGCTCCGGTACTGTCTGCCAGACCTCTGATTCAATGACATTCTTTGCGAGCCGGTGTGTCTGAACCACGCGTATGCCGCCTTCTCGGTCTGCTGCGGAAAGCAGTTCCTCCTGGTCCTGACGAAACTCGTTATTCTCGCGCGCCTGAGGATCACCGCCCACGTCATGGAAGTTGACCGAGAAGTTCATGCCGTTCTCGAGAGTGCTGGTAAACGTTCTGATGAGTGTAACCGGTCCTTGCGAAACATCTTGAAGAATCGGTTTTCGGGGAAATGCAAGAGTGAAATCCCCATCAGGGCTGGTGAATGTATACCACTTGCCGGCGATGGGGTTCCTATCGTCTGTCGCACTCCCTCTCGCGTTGGAGACCTGCGGAATGGGATGGCCAGCAATAAGTGCGAGGCAAACTGGAACGGTCAGTGATATGTACCGAATAGTTATTGGGACTCGATTAGCGATGCGGCTAAACAACCGTCGATTAGTCATAAGCTCCTCCTCGATTCAAAAAGTCGATAGGGGTGACTAAGGTCATATGGTTTGGTATCTTCTTCGGGAACTCTTTGACAATTGATCGGAACCCGCCAATGTGTAAGGCAGCTCGAACTCGTGTCAGATGATGAGTGCTGCTTGGGAGTCAAGGACGGTCCTACTCTCAGCGGCAGCAGAACTGGGCAGCAGTCTAGTCCTGAATAGGACTAAAGGCAAGACTTTCTCGACAGGAGGACAATCCTGATGGGAAGGGCTGCGCGAGAAACGCCCACGCGTCTGGGTGCGAAGCTGCTTCAGATAAGGAATGCGCTGGGTTTATCGCAAGCTGGAATGCTGAGACGGTTAGGGCTGGCTGAAGAACATGAACGGCATTATATCAGCGGTTTTGAGACTGGAGAGCGAGAGCCATCTTTGCCGGTGTTATTGCAATACTCGAAGGTGGCGAGAGTTTGGCTAAACGCGCTGGTTGATGATGACGTGGATCTACCTGGGACGATACCGAGCGATGAAATGAATGCGGGGATTAGACGGCGACGCGGTTACAAAAAAACTAAGCGTCGAGAGTCGGAGAAATAGCTGACGGCCGCACCGGTCCCTTCTCCAGAAATCCTCATGAGCAATCACAGTAACCGCGACAAAATACTTATCAAGGCCGCATTTGTGCAGTGGTATCTCGGTTCCTGTATATCAACCGTCCTCATGTTTGGAGTGCTGAGCAAGTGGTTTAAACATTCGCTGATGGGCGGGGACTTGACTGCCAAAAGCCCACATCGATTGCCTGCACTCCGAGCGCGCCTCCAAGCTCCGGTGGTGGTGTAGGCCCGCCGTAGAGAACAGCACGAGATAGTTCTCGGTTGAATTGGGGGCAGTTGTGCTCACGGTGAAGGCATCCGACGCAAGTGCCTCCTTCATCGGTACAGAACGGGTCGTAAACGCATTGCCGGCCGGTTTGCGCCGAATCATCGAGCCAAATTCCAAGCTGGTGTTCAAACAAAGTCGTGAGGCCGCCGATCTTAGTCTCGGCATAACGGTTGGCGTACAGAATACCAGCGAGGGCCCCCGGAATAAGATATTCGCCGATACTGGTTTGGTTAAATCCGCTCCACTCGACATGGCGAAGAAAGACGTGGCTCATTGTATGAAGCAGTGTGCGTATCGCAACGGCAAGGTGATCGTTGAAATTCGTGTCCCAGCGGCTCTGAAGAACTCCAGGCACGTTGGAGTAAAGCCATGCCCATGCATTCTCATTTCGTTCGATTAGGTCTCCTTCAACCCAGCGATTGGCCATGAGCCAGCTTACTATTCTCATTGCATCAAGTTGAAAGTAGATCCCTTCAGTTTCGCTGGTTACGGTGTAAAGGGGAATGCGGCCCTCTGAATTGAGTGACTCAAACGGAGTCAGTATGCTCCGATTGGGATCTCGTGTAATACGCGTGTAACCGACACCGCAAAGGGCAATCGGAAAATCCGAGACGATCTTGAAGTTTGAGATTCCGAGCTCGCGGTGAGCAAAGTCACTAGCAGTGCGAAGGTTCGTCGCTCCTAAGTTGTCGCCAATAGTTACAAGATCTTCAGCTGCTTCTTCGCACGAAGTAGTCGTTAATGTATCAACGATAGCCGTATGCTCTATAAGTTGACGAGGTGACGCGGTATTCGTCGGTGGCATACGCGGGCCAAGCAGTTGTCGGACGGTATCAATGGCCTCTTGCCCAACCGGAAAAGCCCTCCGGGCGCTTTGTCTTTTCCACTCCAACACCAAAGGATGGTCTGGTTGAACCTTTTCTAATTCACGAGCGAGTGCCGCGGAAATATCATCCCTATCCGCATTTTGCGGAGTCTGAAGTTGAGTACGTTGGCGAATTGTCTGAGGAAAGGCCTCGGTTAAGATTCCCCAAGTCCGCGCAAGAAGAAGGGACAGTGTTTCCTCATCTTCGTAAAATATTCGCTCGGCATCTTCGTTAAAATTAATGAATGGAACGATCTGAGGAAGAAAGAGCGCACTATCGGTTAGTGGAAGCGTTTTGAGGCTTCGTTCATAAACTGTTGCCTGCTGAGTTCCAAGCGACCTAGAGTATTGGCAGGTGCATGGCGTCATGCGAAGCTGTCCAATGTCGGCGTCGCCGCAATCGCCGCATCGCCACCGCGCAGAGCGGACGCGTCCTGTGTCGAGAAACTTAAGCGCGCGCGATCCGTGTTGTGGGCAGGCATTCCGACGGTAATAAACTTCTTCGATTCGACCACAGTTATGAGCTTGGACGTAACGGAACTGTCCCAATATTCCTCCGCACGAAGGACAGTGTTTGGGCTGCGCGTTACGTAGACGAGTTAGATCCTGCAGACGATACACATGTCGACATCGCCGGCATTCAAGTAAAGTGGGGAAGGGCTTGAAACGGACTGTAACTGGATGACCGATGATATAAAACCGTCGATTGTTACGTTGTCTCGTATCGGCGAAACCGTTCCTAAAGCTATCGTCCGGCCATTGAGAAAGTAGGTCCGAGACGGCGTTAAATAGAGCGTCTTCATTAACTTGCCTCTCTTGGAGCTCGACTGTGGTAATACGGCAGAAGCCATATTGGTCGTGCTCAAACACGGCGCCCGGAAGAAACTGATAAAGAACTTGGGTTTGACCTCGAGTGAATACCATCAGGCGCCCTCCGAATTGAACCATTGAAGGTCGCGATAATCTGAGTCTTCGTCTGGTCGAAATCTTACCCCTGTATCCACATCGCGGAGACTTGTCATAGGAGTCGGTTGGAGTGCGTCAGTCAGTCTGTCCTTCCTACTTCCCGCAATCAGATGGAGGAACCGTTCTAATTCGTTATGAAGTACTTGCCCCATGCGCAGTTCAAGGCCGTTTGGATAGATCCCGTCGCCAAGCGCGTATGCTTCACGAACGGCTTCGTGAATTTCTTGACGAGACAGTTGACGGGACAGTTGTGAAGTCGTATTTGGGTCTAGGAATTCGGCGGCTACACGTCGTTTGGCCAGCTGATGATTTGGTACAAGCGTACAATAGCGGCCAATTAGAAGTCCGGCAAAAATGCCCGACGCTGTGCGCTGCGCGGCAAATTTCGCAAAACGGTTCACGGATACGGGAGAGACGAGGCGCTCCAAGTGAGCATGGTACTCATTGAAGCGGTGATAAATACTTGACGCCCGTATTGAATACGACGCAAGAGTGGCAAGAACCAATCCGACGTGCCGCCTGCCGCTTCGACTCGAGGTTTGAATGTAATCTGCGGTTTCTTCCGGAATGCCATCCATTACCATGAGATTGAAGCGCTCAACGTCCACACCGTGACTAATGATACTTGTTGCTATTGTCGCGTCGAGATACGTCTCTTCGCTTCGGAGAGGAGGATCTTCAACACGTCGAATCACTTCTGCGATCTCAGCCAGTGTTGAGTTGCCCGTAAGGAACTCGGTATTGAGATCGCGTGAACCATCAGGGCTTAACCGATCTGCGTCCCGATCTAAGGCTTGCTTGATTCGTACTCCTCGAGGTTTGGAACCGACGTACGTCAATATTGTCGAGTAAAAATACAGAAGATTTCGAACAGCTTGTACGCTTTGAGCAGTTGGAAGAAAACCGATCAATTCATGAGGATTGTCGTGCAAACGATTGAGTTCTTCCTGAAGATGCCGAACGCAAAGAGATGCCGCATCGGCTGCGTGAAGATGGGGCGGCCGAAAAGCAACATATACACGAGCCGTCTTAATCTGGTTTTGAACATTGTCCGCAACGTAGTCGGGCGAGGTATAGAAACTCTCAAGCAAACTATGACCTCGAGTTGGAAAGCGCCGTGCGTTTGGAAGACCGTAGATTTGACGCAGTTGATGTTCAAACCCTTCGATCGTTGCGGTAGCAGCTATTATTTTCGCCGGACGACCTCCCACACGTTCTTCACATGCACGAACGAGGGTTTCATAGTGTCCAGAGAACGCCCCGAGTTCTTGCTGCAGCAAGTGAAGCTCGTCTTGGATGTGTAGCGCCGGCGATGCATCATATGGAGTAACTGTCGTTCGTTGTCGCGGTCGACCACCACTCCTCGGATTTGTAGCGCAACCAGTAATGCACCAATCTGCCATTCCAAAGCCATGTTCAGGATTTTCGGGACAACGCCATGTGGTTGCACCCCAAAGCATGGGAAAATGCGGCTTAAATGCGATGCTCGCAATTTTGTCTACGGTCCCAACAATTACAGTTGGTAAAAAGCGAAAGATTTCGTCGTCTGAAACGTAAATGGGAAGCTGTTGTTGACACTGAGCGCAGACATGCCGGATTCGGTAGAGCGCACGATCGATTTGGATTTGAACTGTATTAGTGCTAGAGCAGGCAGGGCAGTTGCTAACCAGTAGGAGCTTGTCTCGAAGGTGAGAATCGTTTTCCAATCGGTCAAACGACCACTCCAGATGATCCAATCTGTTAGGCGTGCTCGATTTTCCTACGAAGTAACCAATTGAAATAGGTTCCGAACTCAGATCATCAGCGACTAATACGCGGCGCTCGATTTCTGTCTCCCAAACCACACGTGCTGCGCGTTGAAGTTGCTGAACGCTTAGCATGCGAAGGGGGAATCGAAGCCAGGCTGAAACTCCGAATCTCTTTCCGCGCAACCGGTCGTAAAGCGCAGTGCAACTGATTAGACCAAGGTACGCTTCGGTTTTGCCTCCGCCCGTTGGGAACCATAATACGTCCGCCGAATTCAGAACTGACATCCAATCGTGGGTAGTTCCGATCGGCCATTCCCCATCTGAAATTCCTTCACGAATTGCGAGCGACGGAAGTTGACCAACAATGAAAACGATTTGGAACAGATGCCAACTCTGAAATCTGGATGTCCTTTGGAAAACTCGATTCATGCCTTCGAAAGCGTAGCGAAGGCGATCATCTTTAATGAGAGCCGCAATTCCGGCGGAAAACCACTTTTCTTCTTCGCGAAATGCTTCCAAGTCTGCTGAACACTGATTGAGCTCATCGGTTGATAGCCCCAGGGAGTTTTCTCCGACGATCGTACGTTGCCAAGATTCGGCATAAGCCGTCATTGCAACACGAATGTTTTCGAGAACCGGAATTGGATTATTAGCAAGTTCCGAAAATGTGGCTCTTGGACTCTGATTGGTTGTGCGTCGGGGCTGGTTAAAACGTGAGAGCGTTTCGGTTCGTATCGACCTTCTGGCATCTGAGACGACAGCGCTGGCGGAGTTTCCCACCGCCCAAACTCTACGGTCGAATTGATAGTCTTTTGGTACCGGAAGAAGTTCGACGGGTCTAAGGTCCCCATGAACGATCCCGGCTGAAAGCTTACAGTCAGCCAGAACGTTATATTGATCGCGAAACCGTTGAACGAGATCTCTTGGTGTGTTGTTGCAGATGTAACAAGTAACTCGCAGCGTTCCATCCGACAATTTGCTTGATCGTAAGTCCAAGCTCACTCGCAGGGGCGGAAGAATTGGGGCCCCCGTCGCAACTCGCTGTAGAAAACGCTGAAAAGTATCTGAATCAGTGAGTGATATCGCGGGCACGATCGCGTTCCCTGTAATTGGTCGCGCGATAGTTGGGGAGGCCGCGGCTTCTTCAAGCACGGCATCCAAAGCTTGTTGTACCAAGCCCCCGTCGTCTAAACGCTGCCTACGAAGTTCTGGATTAATTCGGATGGTTATGGGTCCAACTTCAACCTCTCTTCTTTCAAAGACTTCGATAAGTGGTACCGTTTGGCGTGCTTGCCTTGATCGGGTTTGGGTGGTTCCGTTTAAAGTAACACGGCCGAGTTCTTCACGCTCCTCTTCGAAGGTTGGAAAATGCTGCGTATACAGCGCGAAGCTCAGTTCGAGATTCAGCTCAATTTCGTTTCCAGCATTCGACGCAATCACGATCTCAAAGCCGAGTGAAGATGGTGGCCTTCTTGTTGAGTCCCGTGTTGTTCCGGATTGTTCGGCCGAGACTTGTTCCGCTTCGCTTGCTGAGTCTTCACTATCCTCGTTCTCGTCGGTTTCCGGCGAAGGGCTAACCAAAGCGCTGTCGCTTGGTGGTTCATTGTCGGCTGTTGTCGTATCAGCGTCAGGATCCAGCGGTTCGGGTTGTGTGACGATCGGATCTCTTGGGCCCAACACGCCTAGGTGACAGTGATCAGTGGGAACAATTCTAAGAATACGGGTTTCGTGTCGCCCGGAGAGCCTCTCCTCCAGGTTGTTTACTAGATGAGTAACAAGCGCCTCCTCATCTCGATAAGAGAATGTGCTGGACAGAATCAATCTCGCGGAGCGTTACCGCAGCTGCAATCTCTTCCAAAGCCGACCCGATCGCGTCTGCGCTTTCAAGTGCGGCCTCATAGTGTTGACCAGCAGCTATGTGAAACAAGAGTCTGCCGAGTCGTCTGCCCCATTTTCTCCTCGATATACGCTCGCGCTGAATGCAATTGAAGGTTGCTTCGATTTGGGTCGGGTCTGGGTATAACCCGCTCGCTCGGGCTACGATCTCAAAATCTTGACCACGTAGTGGTGCGATCCTCTCATCTTCTCCGGTTTGATACCAGCCCACAACGGCGCCGTAGTCAACAGACAACCCATTCGTTTGAAGCAAGCGACAAAGTTTCATTCTGTTACCACCATACTGCGTCAGAAGAGCTGCCTTTGCATGTTGCCAAAGAGCGAGTGCCATCCGCTCCCTAATATCTTGCTGCTCATGAATGGCTTCTAGCAGCCTTTGAAAAATCTCTTCATACGGATCATCTACCAGAACTACCATAACCATCCCCGGTTCAAGCTTTTTCGCGGGAACCCTTTCCTTCTTTTGCGTAGCCTCACGAAATACATCAACAAATCGTTCGACTGGGAAGCGGTAATAATTTCCAAGAGTGTCCAGTATTTCGCAATATTCGACGTCGTGCCGAACACGAGTGCCTGCCGTTTGACCGGCTTGAGATACATTAATCTCTTCGAACCAGCTTGGGCCAATCATTGTCTGAAGGTTGAGAGGCTCTACCACCTCATCGTCCAAAAATCGTCGCTTTTCAGGACGGGGCAGTACCTCAAATCGCTGCCGGATTTCAGGCCGTTTGCTCTTCGGAATACTGAGACCGGCAGGGGGGTCGGTCTGAGAGCGTGATGTCGTCTCGAGGTTCAGTTGTTTGAGCAAAATCGTTCGAGGCTCATTTTCTTGAAGTCTTTCTATAGAAGCGTGAATTCGATGTTGAATTTTGTCGTCCACCTCAGCCTCATACGGGTAGGCAACGACGTGAACGGGAATTCCCGGATAGACGTCAAGGTATCGGGTTTCGCTTGTTCGAAACCCTAAAAGTATCGTTTGCTGTACGGAACCCTCTGCTACAAGCCGTGGCTCTTCTTTGACCGTCGTGAGCGAGACGGCCCCAGTCTGCAACGCATTGGCCCACGTATCTACGATGTCGCCCATCAACGTTACGATCAGGTTGCTTTCGTGCGCTGTAGGCGCGACGATGCGAAGCGTGTCAGAAGACGTTCGACTTTCTAAGAATTCTTCTAAGATCGACGCGAGCGTGTAGAACTTCGATGGCTCCCTTCTATGTAAGAGGATTTCGTACAAATCCTTAAAAGCTGAAATAACTCGTGGCCAATTTGTCTCCAGATATGTACCTATAGCGCCCCGCGCTTCGGGTGGGTCATCTTCAAGTGTTCGAATTCGAGCTTGGATTGTGAGTGTTTGGTAAGCTTCTCTTCGTTCTTCTTCAAGCAAGATAAGTGGAACTGCGAGTTGACGGAGTCTGTGGTAAGTTCCCCAGGCTCCCAGTACGCCCGCCGGGACAAACCCCTTACCGGCTTTCATCGCGCCAACAAGCAGCGCATGGAGTTCGATGAGTCGGTCCTCGACTTCGCTGTCACTTGAGAGCCATAAGACACGGTCGGGCGGCTTCGGCCGCGGAAGGGATATTTCTCCAAGTAATTCCGCAATTGCTTCAACTGCTCCGGGATCCCACGCCCAAACGAGATCGGATGGTCTGTTTGGTTCAGACAATTTCTGGATTCGATCATTTTCCCAAGGTGGAATGACGAGGATCTGTACCGGCGCGGACGCTATGCTCGGCTGTTTGAGAAGTGTTTCGAGGTGGTTCGAAGTTCTTGGATGAGATGCGTCTATTACAACCGTACCAAATGCGGTTCTCTCGCCAAGAACAGAGGACCAACCTGGGTTTGCAACAAAAACTCTTGGTTTCGAGTCAGCTGAAGGGGCGTATTGAGAGAGCACTTCGATTGGCCAAAATTCCGTTATTGCGATCTTCTCAGAGCGATGACGGCCTCCAATATCTCGCAGTAGGCTTACGCAGTTGCGAATTTGTTGGGTGACTAGCAGCAAGTCACCTCCGATAACGGCGTTCTGTCCTACCTTCTGTTTAACAAAATCCGCAAGTAATAAGCTCACGGCAACAAATCGCCCTAGAGCCTGAGTGGCGTTGGGAAGAACAAATATAAGGCGATTTTTCTCTCCCGTTGCTAGGCGGCTTGAAAGCTTAGAGGCAAGAACGCCACTTGCGCGTTCGATTAAAGAGGGCTGCAACTGCTGGCTGTTCGCAACGAGCTGCACGGTTCCGCTCAGCAGAACAGATTCGAAACTACCTTCGTTCTCCTTGACGAACCTGAAGACGTCGAGCCAAGCCATGTTGCCTACCCCCGCGCCGGATGAGAATTCGCGAAGTCTTTAGTGCGGTCAGGTACACTTGAAACAGCGGTTGAAGATCCCCAGTTATCCCACGATTGACCTGTTCAGCCAGAGCAAGCCCGATCGCCACCAGGTTCCGACGCTCCTGTGTCTTAGTTCGACCGAATATCCTAGGTCTTTGCAAACGTCGCCTCGACGATACACGAGGGCGGCACTCAATAACAAGATCCGACAGAAAGGTTTCTTTCCCACGTTTAGAATGATCGGCGGGATTTTCGGCAGAAACTGTGGCAAGGGCAATAACTATGAAGTTTGCGCGTACAAGCGCACCCGCCAATGCCTCCCAAGCGCCGAGATCCTTGTTATGAAATGTGAGTAGTAACCTGCCATTCCAAGCAAGTGTTCTGTTACTTTCCTTTAGGCAGGCGGCGACCGCGTCTTCGTAGTGATTCGCGTGAGTGCTCCGGGACGAATTTGGGACAGCCTCAGCTATCTCACAAGGACTCTTACCGTCAGATGAGGGATTTAACCACGCATGAAAAAGCCGGGAGAGCTCTCCATATTGCAAATCATCGTGGTATGGGGGATCCGTAAAAACCAATCGCACCGTGCCATCGCTCAAGAGTTGGCGTTGACTACTGCCGGTAACAATCAAAGCTCCACTGACATTTCGTCGTCGAGAGTCTGAGAGGGCTAGGGTCGTGCGGGCTGGGTACCCTTGGGTTTCCATCCATCGAAGAGCTTTGGCAGCGGCCTCGAGTCTTCTAGGTAGCGTTCCGCGCCCAGAAGGCGACAAGAGATTGGTCTCAACCGTTACCGTGGATCTTGAGAACCGATGATTTGCCATCGCTTCGAGCGCTTTTGGATGATAGCGCTCCCATCTACAAAGGTATCCTGGCATTTCTGTACATCCGAGGATTGCTAGACGAAGGTGCTGCCTTACCGGTTCTGGCACATCAATGCAGTCAAGTTGTTCCAATGCACGCCAAATGATTGAGATTTGTTTTTGCGTGTAAAGGTCTTCCCAAAACTGGAAGCCGGCTTGTAGAAGGTGTCCCGTTTCGACTCCTCCAGGTATAGAAATACGAATTCGGTGGTCCTTGACGAGTTTAACATCCAAAACGGAATCGCTTCCTAACACGGGCCGAAGACGCGCTGTTTTGGAGCCCGCTAAAGGATATTCTCTGAGCAATGAAGCCTGCCATGCTGGATGTTGTTCTAGAAGTGTAGCGAGGTCAGTTGATCTCGAACAGTGCGCGCATTTGATAATAGGCCGGCGTCCTTTCTCTGAAGGCCCTTTGATCTTCACGCGGACACCACATATCCCACACTTGAACGATTGAATGGTTTTTCTTCTTCGATTCACGGCTCCGCATGCACTACATCCAAAGAAACCATGTGCTTCGCTTGCTTTTCGGGAAGCTAAGGATATGAGGGGATCTCGATAAAGAAACAGACGTTGTGAACAGAAAATGCAAATGCAAGTACGTACTCGGATCACATGACTCGTTTCCCAACAAGTATGATTCTCCGATGTTGTCTGATAACCCGTTCGCAAACAGTCCAAAGACTGTAGAAGTGTTCTGGCTGCATTCTCAAATTCATCAGGTGGTGCATAAGTCAAAGCGGTGGCTAAACCCTGTGACGGCCAAGGGTAAAGATCCTGGGCATAAATACGCAGGTGCCTACGCACGGCTTCAAATGCTACGGTGCCGCCCCCACTGAACGGATCTGCAACCAGGAAGGAGTGGCTTTTGAATTCATGCGCTGCCGCGTCCAAGAGGGCACCAGCAAAGCAATGGGGACGTCGGGCCCACCAACGGAATAGTGAAATAACCGGAGTGTGAGCCGAGCGATTAGTCTGCTGGCCTAAGACCATGCGATCAAGCTTTTCCCACTTGACGTGTTCAAGCACAGCCATGTACTTAACTCCAGAAACTCATTTAGGTGTAAGAAAGCAGACGAGGCAGGGCGTGGTCAGGGGCAATCGATTTCGTCGAGTGTGGAGTACCTCTTTAGGACATTATTCTTAGTTACTCGTCCTGAACACCGCCAATTTTTTGCGACTTTAAATCAATAAGTGGCCCCGGGGGCCACTTATTGGTTGAATTCCCACTTAGAAGTTCAGTTTCAATCCAAATTGGAACTGCCTCGGGTCAAAGGCCGCGGTCGGACGACTGTAGTAATGGCCGTTGCCGGCGCGCTGCTTGAAGGCATTAACATCGTCAATAAAACCGGACACAGCGCCTTCGTTGAAGCGGTTGAATAGGTTGAACCCCTCGGCGACGATATCCAAACGCACACGCTCGGTGAGTTTGACCGCGCGCATCAAACGCATATCCAGAGATGAAAACCTGTGTGTGATTCCCATGTTGCGTCCCAAATCGCCATTGGGGAATCCCGCTGAGGTGATCGGTGTGCATCCTGGTGTGCCCGGGACGCAAAGAACGCCGTTGGGAAGAACGGACGGACGATCGGTCTGATTTGACTGGTCGTTGTTTGTGTCCTGATTGCTCAGAATGTTGAAAGGCCGCCCTGACGACATTTCAAAGATTGGCGCCAGCGTGAAGTCAGCTAAAAACCTGTGCAGTCCATCACCCGAACGCCATTTCTGTGGCGACGCGAAAACCGCGCTGAAGACAAAACGATGTCGCTGATCGAACAACGAGTCGGCTCGTTCAGCCCGGAAGTTACGATTGTCTTGTGGCAGTAGCAACGTCTGCAAGTCGGAAGAATCATCGATCGAATGGGACCAGGTATAAGAAGCGAGGAATTGGAAGTTCCGCGTAAAGCGCTTCTTAAGATCGAGAGTCATAGCGTTGTAGTTCGAATTACCGTCCGAAACCTGCGCATTGACCGAGCCAAAAGGTGAAACGACACCTGGTGTTCTCAACGTGCCGCTGGCAGCCAGCGCGCCATTGAGCACGGCCGGAGTGACCGCCCCACCGGTAAGCGCCTGGACGAGGAAGTAGTTCGGCGCGCTCGGCCGGAAGAAATTGGCTGCCGCCGGAGCGATGACTCCACCGCGAGTGGTTACTGAGATCAAACCGGGAATTGGTTGCGCCACAATGTTGAGGCACGCAGATGGTGAGACAGTCAGTGCCTCAGTAGTATTCACCGGTAGGCGGTTGAAACAGCGCCTGAAATTCTCAATCTGTAAATCAGTGCGCGGCGCATTTATGTCCAACGGATGCGGCAGGTGATGCGCGCCGACAAACAGATAACCCGCCGAGATCGACATGTCTTTGGTCAACTGACGTTCGACCGTGAAATTAGCCTGGTTCGCGTAAGCGTATTCGAAGTTCTTGCTCACCGGCAGCGTGAATGGCAGCACAGGTCCAAACCCCGGGAACGTTTGGTCGTTGAAACGCTGGCGGCCAAATTGGTACTGGGCGGTGGCAGCTGCGCCTGGTGTAAACACGCCGGGCGGACACAACGGATTTACTGACGCCGCCGTGCAGACGGTTCCCTGAAACACCTGAGTCGCATTGAGCAACGCGGTTGGAGCTGGACCACCCACCGGAGTGAGAATGCCCTGTTGTTGCTGGGCCGCGTCGGCGATGTCAGAGTTGAATCCGATTGCCAACAGCGGGTGATCGTAAAAAATTCCGATGGCCGCGCGCACCACTGTTTTTGCATCGCCTTTGATGTCCCAGGCGATCCCCACGCGGGGCGCGAAGTTGTTCTTATCACGTGGAAATCCCTGCTGCACACCTATCGCATCCTGGGCCGCGAGCAGATCGCTCGGTGAAAGGGTGATGCCTGAGAAAGGATCACGCACGCCCACGGGGGCAATCTGTTGGGTCAACTCATAGTCATACCTAACCCCATAATTCAGAGTGAAGTTGGGTCGAATTTTCCACGAGTCCTGGGCGAACCAGGCAATCGGCTTGTTGCTAATCTGACTAACCGGATTGCCGAAGCCCTGAATGTAATTAGTCGGAAGGCCGAGGCCGTACTGTTGGACGGCGGTGAAATCTGGTGGAGGCTTGGTGGGATCCACGGTCGGGAAAGCCCCCACCGACGACGCGCTCAAACCGCCAAAGTTGTAGAGACCCGCAAAGTTCAACTCAAAAATTGCGGAGGGAATGTTGACTGAAGCATAATCCCCGCCGAATTTGAAAGTGTGATTACCGGTAACGAAATTCAGGCTGTCGGTCCATTCATAGCGAGTTTCCGTGCGCACGACCGGCGAAAAGAGTTCGCGCCCGATAAAAGCCGTTCCAGAAATATTAAAAGCTACGGCATCGCCGTTCTGAGATTTGAAGACGGCACGGCGCTCACCAAAATTAAATCGCGCCTCGTTTACCATGCGGTTCGAAAGCGTCGAAGTCAGGGTAAGTACCGCGGAAGTGTCTTTCAGTCTTTGAATACCGGTGCGCGAGAAATCGTTCTGACCCAAAGATTGATTCTGCGATTCGACCTGAATACCGGTAATGAGGCTTGGGTTATAGCCGAAGCGGAAAGTGAGATGATGCTTCTGTTTCTCGTCGATGATCTGATCCAGACGAAATGAATTGAAAGTCGTTTTTTCGGTGACCGGAAAAATTCTCTGCAGCGTCTGCAACGGGCGAAACGCGATTAGCTGGCCCGCGGCGTTGGTGGTCGAGACCGGCACCGGAGCGCCAGTAAGAAAAAATCGAGGCCCAATGGTCGCGCCCAACCCTACGCCCGGAACCGATCCGGGATTAGGCAGCGGGTTGGAGCCGGTAAGCCCGGTCGAGGCGCCGCTGGAAGCGAGATAGGCGTACTGAACAGCCGCGCCGATGGCTGCGGGGCTTCCCGTTCCTAACAGACTGTTGATGT
>WNFP01000175.1_pt1 | contig 47385 bp, 43 predicted proteins | sample 5400201 | NCBI WGS metagenome assembly WNFP01 (sample SAMN13153355, study PRJNA577476) | soil metagenome | isolation source: 115 cm saprolite under Madrone tree | place: USA:California | collected 2016-06-14 | reverse complement strand
CTCCGCCCCGCCGATGAAGGGGTAGGTACCCGTGGCGAGATACTTGAGCGAGCTCAGCAAGCGAGCCTGCGGGATCACCATCGAGACGGTGCGAAGGATCGGCGTCGCGGACTCCGCATCCACGAGGGCTACCTGGAGCCGCATCACGCCCTCGCCGGGCTCGTTCACGAGCTCGTACTTCTTGCCGAGCTGGTCAGAGAGCTGCTCGTGAAGGAAGTTGCACAGCATCTGCTGGTCCTTCGCCGAGATCTTCGTCTTGTCGTCACCCCAGAACGTGACCGGCTCGAGGAGCACCTTCTTGTACCGGGTCCACTGCGCGGCCGGGTTGACGTAGCGCAGGGAAGCCTGCTCCTTGTCGCCCGGGGTCAGCATCGAGGTGTCGCCCAGGAATCCCGACGCGCCCGCGCGCTGGACCGACGCTTGCTGGGTGACCGCGCAGCCAGCGATCGCCCCCATCAGAAGGAGGCTCGCCATCGCTCCACCCATCCACGTGCCCCATACCTGTCGACTCGATTGGCTTTTCATCGTGGTCTCCTTCATGGCTCGAATGTGAAGATGCGCTTCCAGTCGTTCTTCATGCTGATGACCGTCCAGCCCTTCTTCTTCGCTTCGTCATAGAGCGCCTGAGTGAACGTGCCGACCTTGCTGGGGGCGAGGCCCTGGGCGGGGCCGTAGGCGTACTCGCGCGTGGCATCGTCATGCAGGACCAGCATCATGAGCCGCGCGCCGTCGCCCGCCCCCGTGTACTCGAGCATCTGCCGGTCGCCCGTGGAATTGCCGAAGGCGGCATAGGGCCGGCGCCCGATCATCAAATAGATGCCTTCGGGCTTGCCGGCGTTGTTGTCGTTGAGTAGGAGCTTGGGCTCCTTGGTCAGGAACGGCTTGCCGTCCTTGCCATAGCCGTACTTCGTCGCGCCCGCGCTGCCCACCACTTGCTCGGGCGGGACGCCATAAACTTCCTCGGCGTATACGCGCACGAAATCCTGACCGCCGCCCGTGACGATGTAGGTCTTGTAGCCGTTGGCGCGAAGGTATTTCAGAACTTCCTGCATGGGGAGATAGGTGAGGTCGGTGTAAGGCCGCTTCCAGCGCGGATCTTTGGCGGTGTCGAGCCACTTCTTCGCTTCGGTCCTGAACTCCTCGACCGACATTCCGGTCAACGTTGCCACGAGAATTTTCTCGAGGTCCCGCATGGGGAGCTTCGAGATCGCTTCACGGTTACCGGAGAGCACGGTCTTGAAGGGCTCGACCTGGGCAAGCTCGGGTTTCGCCTTGACCACCGCCGGTACCCGATCCAGGCAGTAAATCACCTGGGAGTACAGGGGGTGCTCGACCCACAGGGTGCCGTCCTGGTCGAAGGTGGCGATTCGCGCTTCCGGCGCCACGAACTTCGGGCTCGCCTTGTCGGTCGTGGCCTGCACGAAGTCAACGATCGCCTTCTTGGCCGGTCCGTCGTTCCACGAGGGCAAGGGGTCGGTTTGCGCACCGACTGGAACGACCAGGAGCAGCAACGCCCACAGCGCCAGCATCGGAGCGCGCCGGATGCTGAAAACGCCGAGTATCCCACGGGCGGATTTCATCGCCTTCATTCCCTCCTTTGTCGGTTAACGCCGTGCCGGGTTGGCGTTGCCAAGCCTCGGCGCGGCCGGCGGGCGCCCACTTTGGAGCGACCGCTCCGCGACATCACGCTCGTCTCAGGCGGCTAGTCGCTCGGATGACGCATGTTGGCCTTCTTGACCTGTTCCAGATCACGCATGGCCTCGATCTCCCTACGGCAGCGCGCACTGGCCGAAGATGACGAATCCCTCGCCGTCGCCAGAGACCGCGGCCGACATCTTTCCTGTCGCTTCGTGAATGAGCACGCTCCATCCGCGCTCACCCTCGGCGCCACTGAGGATCATCTTGCCGTTCGCATGGTCGACGTTCCTGATCGATGACTCCGTGCCCTGCGGGCCCGCCTCCGCTTGCAGGTTGCGAAGCTTCATCGCCGGGGCATCGACCTTGAAGAGCGCCGGGAAGTTCACTCCGGCCGCCGTGCCACTCTGGCACCTCCCCTCCGCCTCACACTGGGTCGCCGCGGTCGCGGCGCAGATCAGGGGCGCCGATCCGTCGTACTTACTGGCGGCATCGGTGGAGCGAGGGGGGAGGCTGAGCGTCAGCACCGCAAGGGCCGTGACGACAGGCAGCGCTACCTTCATGGTCTTCCTCCTATCGGACACATCGTGCGGACGGCGCAGGTCCATCAGTTCACCGTGTAGCCGCGGGCCGTCATGCAGGCGCTGAAGGCTCGATTGTAGTTACCGCGCCCCTGGGCCAGGGCGTTCTGCTCCTGCGCCATGTAGCCCTGCTGCTGCTGCATCTGTTGCTGCTGCATCTGCTGCTCCTCTTCCATGTACCGGTGGCGCCTCATCATGCCGAAGAGACCTCCCACCCCGGCCCCGATCGCCGCGCCCTTTCCCGCGTCGCCCCCGATGGCGCCTCCGACCGCCCCCAGGGCCGCACCGCCGAGGGCTCCCCGGAACAGCCCACCCTGGGGAGCCTGTGGCTGCGGGTAGTACGACGGCGGTGGCGGGGGGGCGGCCACCTGGGGATTCGCCGGGTTGAAGCCGCTCTGCTGGACGGCCCAGCCGTAGCACTGCCCCTTGTCGGACTCCTCCTGCTGCGGAGACTGTCCCCGGGCGGGATAGGCGTAGAGCTGGGCCCCCGCCGGAGTGGGGACGGGAAGAACCATGGTGACGCTCAGCAGAAGATAGATCGCCACCCAATTGAGAATCGTCGCCTTCATGTTCCCTCCTGTAGCCTCGCGCCCGTGAAGCTCATCAGCTCGGCTTGACCGCGCCGGACGTCCAGGACGAGAGCCTCGTGGACGCCAGAGTTGCCCACTCCTTCATGACGTTCTCGGCGTCGCCCCATTGCCACTGCGCCGCCGTCTTGATCGATCCGCCCCCCACCCGCTTGTCGACCCACTCGCCGACCAGCTGGCCGGTCACAGAATCGGTCATCTTCGCTTCCGCCTCCGCCCCGCCGATGAAGGGGTAGGTGCCGGTGGCGAGGTACTTGAGCGTGCTCAGCAGCCGCGCCTGGGGAATGCCATCGAGATGGTGCGCAGCACGGGCGTCGCGGACTCCGCATCCACGATGGCGACCTGCAGGCGCATCACGCGGGACCGGGCTCGGTCACGAGCTCGTATTTCGTCCTGAGCTGGTCATAGAGCTGCTCGTGGAGGAAGTTGCAGAGCATCTGCTGGTCTGCGGCCGAGATCTTCGTCCGGTCGTCACCCCAGAACGTGACCGGCTCGAGGAGCACCTTCTTGTACTGGGCCCACTGCGCGGCCGGGTTGACGTAGCGCAGCGAGGTCTGCTCCTTGTCGCCCGGGGTGAGCATCGAGGTGTCGCCCAGGAATCCGGAAGGGCCCACCCGCTGGACTGACTCCCTCTGGGTGGTCGAGCAGCCCGCCATCGTCCCCACTAGCATCAACATCGCCATCACTCCGCCGACCCACGTCGTTCGATTCGTCCGGCTCTTGATGTCGCTCTCCTCTATGGCTCGAACGAGAAAATGTGCTTCCCGTCGCTCTTCACGCTGATCATGGTCCAGCTCTTCTTCTTCGCCTCGTCATACAGCCGCGGGTTTGAAGAGACGGGCGACCCGTGCGAGCCGCCCGCCTCGTCACACCGTCCTCGACCCGACGCCGCCTACTCGCTCTTCGACCTCTGGGATTGAATCTGCCTCAAGATCCCGTCCAGGTTGTAGGTCTCCGGCGCTTGCAGCGGCGGGTAGGTCTTGTACGACATCAGCTCCTTCTCCCAGAGCAGCTGGCCGATGGGGAGCATGTTCCAGTCGTAGATGTAGCCGGTCACCGGGCCGGCCCGGGAGCCGCCCAGGGAAAGCGCCGTCTTCTGGTTCGGGCCGACCGCCTGCTCGAACGGATCGCGCTTGATGTTCTGGACCAAGGTGAAGTGGTACGGGATCAGCGGCTGGATCCAGCCCTCCGCCCCGCCCTGGGCCATCGTGTAATACATCTTCCAGTTCTTGTAGCGCACCGCGGACGGCGTCGCGCCCGAGTAGAAGAAGAAGACGTCGCGCGCCGATTTGTCGCTCGTCCCTTCGAGGTATGCGCGCTGGTTGACGCCGTCAAGGTGGGTCTTGACGATGCCAGGATAGTTGCCGGCTTCGATCTGCTTCGTCAGCGCGTCGCCCTTGGCGCCCCCCGCGATGTCGACCAACGTCGGCACCCAGTCAAGCGAGGCAAACATCTTGTTCTTGACCGTGCCCGGCTTGATGTGCCCCGGCCAGCGGACGACCAGCGGCGCGCGGAAGCCGCCTTCCCAGGCTTCGCCCTTCTGGCCCTTGAACGGCGTGACGCCGCCGTCGGGGAAGGAAATCGCCTCGGCGCCATTGTCGGTGGTGAAGACCACGATGGTGTTGTCGAGCTGGCCCATGGCCTCGAGCTTCTTGAGCACTTCGCCGATGTTGTCGTCCATCTGCTTCATGCCGGCTTCGTTGACGCCCCAGTCCTTGCCGCCCTGTTCACCCACCATCGCGTAGTACTTCGGCGACAGCACGGTCGTGACGTGCATGCGCGCCGGGTTGTACCAGACGAAGAACGGCTTGTTGGTCTTCTTCGGGTCGTTGCGGTCGAGGAAGTCGATGACCTTGGCCGAAATTTCCTCGTCCACCGTCTTCGACCGCTCCAGCGTCAGCGGACCCTCATCCTTGCACATCTGCTTCGCCCCCGTCCCGTCGGGGGACTTGCACCACAGAACCGGGCGCGGCGGCGTCATGCAGGTCGACGTCCGGGGATCCATGGCTCCGGGGACGTCGGGAACACCGGGGATCGGCGTATTCCGGCACGGTGGAGCGACGGCCTGAATGGTCGGACTGCTGTTGATGTCGGGGAAGCTCACCTGCTGCATCGCATCCAGATGATAGAGGTAGCCCCAATACTCCTGGAACCCGTGCGCCGTCGGCAGCGCGGCGGTGTGGTCGCCCAGGTGATTCTTGCCGAACTCGCCGGTGTTGTAGCCGAGGTCGAGCAGGAACTTGGCGAGGGCCGGGGTGCCCGGCCGCAGGTAGGACGGGCTGCCGGGAAGCTGCGGCGGGATCATGCCCGTGCGCAGCGGCGTCATGCCGGTGAAGAAGGCGTTGCGCCCGGAGGTGCAGCTCGCCTCGGCGTAGTAATCCATGAAGATCGCACCCTCGTTCCCGATGCGATCGATGTTGGGCGTCTCCCCGACCATGAGGCCGCGGTGGTAGATGCTCGGCTGCATCCAGCCGATGTCATCGCCCATGATGAAGAGGATGTTGGGCTTCGGCTGCGCGGAGGCCGGCGACCCGGCCAGTGCCACGGCTGTGAACAGCGCGAGCAGAGCGAGCAGGACCTTTCGCGTGGACCCCATTCCGTGTCTCCTTGTCCGTCCTTCAGTTAGCTGCATCACTCAGTTATTAGTTGCATCACTCGGTGCATCGTCGAGCAGGAGCGCTATGTAGGGTGAGGCGCCGGTGAGCTTGACCCCATGCGCCCTCAACTCCCGCAATACGCTCACTCCCGGTCGATCGGCGAATTGCAGGCCCGTCAGATCGAGGACGACCAGTCCCCCGACCTCGTCGACGGCGCGGCGCAGCTCGTCGACTTCGTCGCCGGTGAGTCGCCCGTCCAGCGTCAGTACCGCCGGCGGGCCCGGCCCGGACGGCGTAATCCTCAGCGTCATCGCGCGACACGCGCTTGGAAGAGTCGTGCCAGCGCTCCGTTTCCATGACGTCAGGACTTCATTCCGCGTATGGTGTCGATGAGTTGAGGGTCAGCCTCACCCTGTGACGATTGGATGACGGGAACCAGCAAAAATCTAAATATCACCTATACTGAGTCGGGATTTCGTCCAGGAGGCGACATGTCGACGGATGAAGCTGCAGAGGGCTTCGAGGCATTGCTCGCGAAGGTTGGTGCACGGCTCCTTGCCGCTCCCCTGGAGTCGTTCGACGGCCTGATCAACGACACGCTGGGTCAACTCGTCGAGTGCGTGGGGGTCGAGCGGGGAACTTTGGCCGAGCTGGAGGCCGATGGTGTCTCCACGCGCGTAACCCACGCGGTCGCCCTCCCGCATCTGTCCGCGATTCCGACGGGCCTCCTGAGCTTCGATGTGCCGTGGATCTGGAGGCGGGTCATTCGCGACCGGACGCCCTTGGCCATCTCCCGGCTCGCGGACCTACCGCCTGAAGCGATGGCCGACGCGCACGTGCTCCGCCGCCTCGGAGTCCAGTCCGTCGCAATCTCGCCGATCCTGGTGGGGGACCGCGTGCTGGGTTCGTTCTCCTTCGGACTCACCACGAGGGAGCATCTGTGGCCGGACCTCGCCCTCGCCCGGATCGCCCTCGTGTCCGAGGTCCTCGCCGGCGCGCTCCTGCGGCGCGAGAACGAGCGCGAGCTGCGCGCCAGCCTCGCCGAGGTGACGGCTCTCCGCGAGCGGCTCGCGGCGGAGAACGAGTATCTGCGCGAGCGAGCGTTCGCGGCCGAGGGGTTCGAGGATATCGTCGGGGAGAGCCCGGCGTTGCGGAGCGTGCTGTTCCAGGCCGAGCAGGTGGCTCACACGGACACCACGGTGCTGCTCCTCGGCGAGACGGGCACTGGCAAGGAGCTGGTCGCCAAGGCGATCCACGCGAGAAGTGGCCGGCGTAGCCGCGCCCTGGTGAGCGTGAACTGCGCGGCCCTGCCCCCGACGCTGATCGAGAGTGAGCTGTTCGGGCACGAGAAGGGCGCGTTCACGGGGGCGACGGCGCGCAAGATCGGGCGGTTCGAGCTCGCGGACGGGGGCACTCTCTTTCTGGACGAGGTAGGCGAGCTGCCCCTCGCCCTCCAGGCGAAGCTCTTGCGCGCGCTCGAGGAAGGGGAGTTCGAGCGCGTGGGCTCCTCCACCACCTACCGGACCGACGTCCGCATCATCGCGGCCACCAACCGCGATCTGGCCGCGGCGGTTCGCGTGGGAACGTTCCGGTCCGATCTCTACTACCGCCTTCGGGTGTTTCCCATCGAGTTGCCCTCGCTGCGCGCGCGGAAGGAGGATATCCCGCTCCTGGTCTGGTACTTCCTCGGCCAGCTCGGGGGCACCCTGGGCAAGAAGATCGAGCGGGTGCCGGGGCCGACGATGGAGCGGCTCGTGAAGTACGGGTGGCCGGGGAATATCCGGGAGCTGCGCAATGTGCTGGAGAGGGCGGTGATCCTCTCGCCCGGATCCGTGCTCGTGCTCGAGGAGTTCGGCGAGGAGCCGCGGACCGCGGAGGCCGCCATCCCCGACGCCGCCGGCACCCGCACGCTCGAGGATCTGGAGCGGGAGCACATTCGCCACGTCCTCGAGGCATGCGGCGGGCGCGTCCGCGGCCCGGGCAACGCGGCGACGCTGCTCGGGCTGAACGCGAGCACGCTGTACTCCCGCATGAAGAAGCTGGGGATCCGGCGACCCGCCTCAGGTCCGAGTTCTGCGGAACGCGACTAAGGGCTGCGAGAAAGAGGGACGCGGGCGCGGTCTCGAGTCTAGACTTGAGGGAAGTTCATGTCCAACGAAAGCGTTCCCACCGCCCGTGATAACGCTGCCGCCCGCCTTCGGATGGCCTTGGATCTCTTCGAGACGGGGGTGGAGATGATGCGGCAAAGGCTCCGTCGCGACCATCCCGACCTCGCCGACCACGAGGTCGAGGCAAAGCTGGGAGCATGGCTGCGGGAGCGGCCCGGCGCAGAGTTCGGCGATGCCGTAGGCCGGCCGGCGACCTGGCCCCGACGCTCGGGGTGAACCACCTCGCGGCGATACTCCGCGCGGCCGCGGCTGACCTGGCCAGCCTTCGGCTCCGGTGGGCACTGGTCGGAGGGCTCGCGGTCTCGGCTCGGACCGAGCCTCGATTCACGCGCGATGTCGATCTCGTCATTGCCGTCTCCGACGACGAGGGCGCAGAACAGGCAGTCCACTCTCTTCAGCGGCGTGGCTACCACGTCCACGCCTTGGTGGAGCAGGAGGCCGCGGGGCGCTTGGCGACGGCCCGCCTCATCCCGCCTGGTGAGAGCGAGGCAGGCGCAGTACTCGATGTCCTGTTTGCCTCGTCAGGGATCGAGCCGGAGATCGCCGAGGCGGCGGAGGCTCTGGAAATCCTGCCGGGGCTTCGGGTGCCGGTCGCGAGGGTGGGTCACCTGCTGGCGCTCAAGCTGTTATCCCGAGACGACCGCACACGGCCGCAGGACCGGGCCGACTTGGTGGCGCTTCTCCGCGTGGCTACCCCCGCCGATCTGGACGAAGCGCGACACAGCGTGACCTTGATCCACGCGCGAGGCTTCCAGCGCGAGCGCGACCTCTCCCGAGATCTGGAGCAGTTGATCGCTCGAGGCGCCTGAGTCTGGAATAGTGTTTGACCGCGACGGCCACTTGCTTTAGTTGTGGTGGGGTTTCTCACTCCCGCATCCGGAGGATCGCATGCCAGCACGTTCGCTGCCGACCGAACAGGAGGTCCGCGCGTGGATCCGCGAGCGTCGCAACTGGGGGCGCTGGGGGAAGGACGACGAGCGCGGGGCCATGAACCTCGTCACCCCGGCCAAGCGCGTGGCCGCCGCGCGGCTCGTGAAGAGTGGGCGGAGCGTGTCGCTGAGCCGGCCCTTTCCCAAGGAGCCGGGGCCCAGCAATGCGCTGCCCGCTCAGCACTACATGAAGACACTACCGCGCGGCACGGGTGGCTTCGCCGCGGACTATTACGGCATCTTCTATCACGGCGTGGCCTCCACTCACATCGACGCGCTCTGTCACACCTGGGACGACGAGGGAATGTGGAATGGGCGCGACCCGAAGAAGGAGATCACTTTCGACGGGGCGACGTTCGGGGCCATCGAGCACTGGTCGGAGGGCATCATCACGCGCGGCGTGATGCTGGACGTTCCGCGCCATCGTGGAGTCTCGCACGTGACGCAGGACGCCCCCGTCCACGGCTGGGAGCTCGACGACATCCTGACGAAAGGTGGCCTCTCGCTCGAGCCGGGCGATGCCGTCTGCGTCTATGCCGGGCGCGAGGCCTGGCAGGCGGCCAACCCTGACGCTCCCTACGGCCGTCCCTTCGGCGGCGGCCCCAACGTGCGGCCAGGGCTCCACGTCTCGTGCCTGCCTTTCTTGCGCGACCACGACGTGAGCATGCTCGTCTGGGACATGCTCGACCATACGCCCATCGGCTACGACATCCCGTGGGCCGTCCACGCCTGCCTCTTCGCCTACGGGGTGGCCCTCCTCGACAATGCGCTCCTCGAGCCCTTGGCGCGCGCCTGCGTGGAGGAGAAGCGCGACGACTTCATGCTGGTGATCGCGCCGCTCACCGTGGTGGGTGGCACGGGTTCGCCGGCGAATCCTCTCGCGATCTTCTGAGGACGGAGGCGATCATGGCACGCAAGCCTGCCTCTCTGAGCCGTCCGCGCACCGTCCCGGCCGCGCCTGATCCGGGGCATCGTTGGGGACGGCCCATTCAGGCGCCCGGGCACATGCAGGTCGACTTTGAAGAGCGCGTGGACTTCCGGCGCCTGCACGACTACCGGCTCGCCCGGGTCCGCCGCGCCCTCGCGCGCTCGAGACTGGGCGCCCTTCTCGTCTTTGACCAGCACAATATCCGTTACATCTCCGGCACGGTCATCGGGGAGTGGGCGCGCGACAAGCTCATTCGCTACTCGCTCCTCAGCGGCAACGGCGAGCCGTGGGTGTGGGACTTCGGCTCGGCGGCGCGGCATCATCGCCTGTACGCGCCGTGGCTCCTCCCCGATCACTGCCGCGCCGGTATGGTGGGCATGCGGGGAGCGGTCCCGCCCTCGGCGGGACTCTTCGAGCAAGCCGCGCGCGAGATCAAGACCATCCTCGAGGAAGAGGGGGTCGCCGACATGCCGCTCGGCATCGACATGGTCGAGCCGCCCTTTCTCTTCGCCCTCCAGAAGGAGGGCATCGAGGTGCGTGACGGCCAGCAGGTCATGCTGGAGGCGCGCGTGATCAAGAGCGCCGACGAGCTCGTCCTGCTCAATATGGCCGCGGCCATGGGCGACGGCGTCTACCAGGACATCTTCGAGGCGCTCAAGCCCGGCGTGCGCGAAAACGAGATCGTGGCGCTCGCCACCAAGCGGCTCTACGAAATGGGCTCGGACTGCGTCGAGGCCATCAACGCCATCTCCGGGGAGCGCTGTTCGCCGCATCCACACAACTTCACCGACCGCATGATCCGCCCCGGTGACCAGGCCTTCTTCGACATCATCCAGTCCTTCGTGGGCTACCGTACCTGCTACTACCGCACCTTCAGCGTGGGGCGCGCGACGGCTGCCCAGCACAGCGCCTACAAGAAAGCGCGCGAGTGGATGGACAGGGCCATTGCCCTGATCAAGCCGGGCGTGTCCACCGAGGGCATTGCCAAGTGTTTTCCCAAGGCCCAGGAGATCGGCTTCGAGAGCGAGATGGCGGCCTTCGGCCTCAATTTCTGCCACGGGCTCGGATTGGGCCTGCACGAGCGGCCGATCATCTCGCGCCTCAACTCGCTGGACGATCCCATGGAGCTCGAGGCGGGCATGGTCTTCGCGGTGGAGACCTATTGCCCGGCCTCGGACGGCGTCTCGGCCGCCCGTATCGAGGAAGAGGTGATCGTGACGCCCAAGGGCGCCCAGATCATCACGCTCTTTCCCGCGGACGAGCTGCCCATCGCCAACCGCTACTAGGCGGTCAGGATCCCCTTCCGAGCGCGCTCGAGCCTCCGGTTTGCCGTGCCGGCGAAGCTGCTACACTCCAGTGAGTCGTAGCGGGGGCTTGGACATACCGGACATGCTTGGAGAACATCATGACGCGTGAAGCGAGCCAGTCCTCACGTCCCGTCGCGCAGGTCGTGACCCCGGAGCCCGTCATCGAAGGGGCCGGTGTCCATCTTCGTCGAAGCATCGGAACCCGCGGTCTCGACAACCTCGACCCTTTTCTCCTCCTCGATCATTTCGAGTCGGCCAATCCCCCCGACTATGAGCCGGGCTTCCCATACCACCCTCACCGCGGGATCGAGACGGTCACGGTCGTGCGGAAAGGCGAGATCCATCACAAGGACTCCTTGGGCCACCGCGGCAGCATCGGCGCCGGTGACATTCAATGGATGACCTCGGGGAGCGGCATTCTCCACGAGGAGATGCCCCAGGTCCGGCCCGGAGGAATCGGCGGGCTCCAGCTGTGGCTCAACCTGCCCGCGCGCGAGAAGATGAGTCGGCCGAAGTATCGCGACCTGCAGGCGAATCAGCTGACCGAGACCGATCTGGATGGTGGAGCAAAGGTGCGGGTGATAGCCGGTGACGCCGCCGATGGACGGCTGGTGGGGCCGGTGGAAGGTTTGGCCGTCGCGCCGAAGTTCGTGGACGTGACGCTCCCCGCGCGCGCCGAGTTCCGCGAGGGAGTGCCGCTGGGCCACACCGCGTTCGCCTATGTGGACCACGGCGAAGTCCGCTTCGGGCCCCAGCGGACTCTGGTACGCGCGCCCGCCCTCGTGGTCTTCGGAGACGGAGACATGGTCGAGGCATCGGCGGGCCCGGGCGGCGGCCGGTTTCTTCTCGCGGCGGCCCGCCCGCTTGGCGAGCCGATCGCCCGTCACGGACCGTTCGTGATGAATACGCGAGCCGAGATCGAGGAGACGCTGCACGACCTTCGCACCGGGCGCTTCATCCGCAACGAGCCGCGCGACGCCTGAGTAGCAAACCGTCGCGGCATGGCCGCGCGCGCTCTCGAGCGCCCGCAGCTTCTCACTCTTACCGTCGGAGGATGGCATGGCCCGACCTCCCATGAACCTGCGCATGCGGCAGATCTGTCTCGTGGCCCGTGAACTGGCGCCCACCGTGGAGATCTTCCGCGAGGTGTTCGGCCTCGACGTGTGCTACCGCGATCCCGGAGTGGGGAAGTACGGGCTGGAGAACGCGCTCTTCCCCATCGGCCACGGCTTCCTCGAGGTGGTGGCGCCCACGCGGGACGGCACGACGGCCGGGCGCTTCCTCGACCGCCGCGGCGGAGACGGTGGCTACATGGTCATCACCCAGTGCGCGGATCTGACCCCGCGGCGCGCGCGCTGCGAGACGGTCGGCGTGCGCGTGGCCAACGAGATCCGCCACGGGGACTATCACGAGCTCCAGCTCCACCCGCGGGACGTGGGCGCGGCCATGCTTTCCTTCAGCCGGCAGGAGGGCGGCGAGGCGGCCGACGGCCCCTGGCATCCCGCCGCCTCGCGAGCGACGTCGGCGCGCGGGCCGGTCACCATGCGGGCCATGACGGGGGCCGAGCTCCAGGGCGAGGATGCCGACAAGCTCGCGCAGCGCTGGAGCGAGGTGATGACCCTGCCCCTCGCGCGCGACCCGCACGGCCGCCCCCGCCTCCATCTCGACGACGCCTCGTTGCGCTTCGTCACCGCCACGGATGGCCGTGGTGAAGGGCTCGGGGGACTCGATCTCGCCTGCGCGGATGGCGCGGGCGTGCTCGCCAAAGCCCGCGCGCGCGGTCTGCCCGTGAAGGACGGGGTGGTGGTGGCCTGCGGGATTCGCTTCTCCCTCGTCTGATCCGGGTCGATGCCCGAGACAGCTCGTCTCCGCCTGCGTCGTCTCCGCCCTGCCGACGAGCCCACCCTCGTCGCCCTCGACAGCGACGTGGAAGTGATGCGCTACATCGGCAGCCGCGGGGGAACGCAGGAGCAGATCGTGGAGCGGGTGCGCCACCGCATCGATGCGGACCACGGCCCGCTCGGCTGGTGGCTCATAGAGAATCTCACCGATGGCGCATTTCAGGGCGTGGCGGCTCTCCTGCCCGTGCCAGATGGCGAGGACGTCGAGCTCGCCTATCGTCTCGCGCGCGCCTCGTGGGGGCGCGGCATCGCGACGGAGGCCGCGGCCGCCCTCGTGAACTGGGCGTTCAATCGCGCGGGGCTCCCCCACCTCGTCGCCGTCACCTTTCCCGAGAACGTGGCTTCACAGCACGTGCTCGAGAAGGCGGGCTTCCGCTACGACGGCATGACCGACTACAAGGGATTCCGGGTCGCCCACTTCACCATCACGGCCGAGATGTGGCGCGCGTGCCGCTGAGCGGATAGCGGCGGCCACCTAGCTCCAGCGTCGGGATCCCGCCGTCCTCGACAATCCACGGCGCGATTTGCTGCAAGGCGATCCGGCCGAAGCGTGCCCGGAAGGCGCCCTTGCGCACCCGACAGCAGAGCTGCGCGCCATCGTGCCCGAGGGTGGCGGGGTCGAGCGGCTCGCGGTAGTCGCCCACCAGGCGGAGCTCCACCGCGTTCAGACGACCGTCGGTGACGCCGAGGCCGAGCCGTTGGATCACGAACGGAGTGTCCGCGGCCTCGAACCAGTTTCTCTCACCCTGACAGAGGGCGAGCCAGCGGTCATCCGGAGTGCGCTGGAGCGCGAGCAGGAAGAAGCGCAGCGTCGCCGGATCGACGATCTCGGTGCCGTCGTGGAACACGCGCCCCTCGCCATCCACCCGATAAGTGTATTCACGCATGCGTGGATATTGTAGGCGGGGGAGCGGGGCTGGACAATCCGGCCGCCCCCCGTCTACTATGGCCCGCCCACGCCATGCCGAGTCGCGAGCACTACGGTGACATCCTGCAGCTGAGGCCCGATCTCTGGCGGGTTCCGCTCGTGATGTGCCTCGCCACCGTCCTGCTCTTCCTGATCACCGTCCAGGTGGACTGGGCGGCCGCTCAGGGGCGGCTGACCCTGCCGAGGTGGCTGTCCGTCGGGGGCCCGGACGACGCGCGGGCCATCCTGGGCGCGATGCTCGGCGCGGTCAGCACGGTCCTCGCCCTCATCTTCTCGGTGGCGCTCCTCGTGCTCTCCATGGCGGTGAGCCAGTTCGGTCCGCGCATCCTCTATCGCTTCGTGCGTGACGCGATCACCCAGGTGACGATCGGCCTCTTTCTCGCGAGCTTCGTCCACACCCTGCTCACCTTCGTGGTCACGCGGCATGAGAGCGGGCGCGCCTTCGTTCTCCAGCTGACCATCTGCTCCTGCGTCGTCCTCGTGGGAGCGAGCTTCGGCTTTCTCGTGATCTTCAGCCATCGCATCGCCATGTCCATCCAGACCCAGAACGTGGTGGCCCGCATCGTGGGCGACCTCGACGACGCCCTCGTCGATTGGGAGCGCCAGCGAGGGGAGCGAGCGGCGCCGGGCGGAACGGCGCCGTGGGGAGCCGAGCTCGGCTCGATCCTCTCGCGCGGCGAAGCGGAGGGCGCGGCAATCGGGCCCGCCGCACCGGCTTCGTCCAGATGATCGACCACCGGAGGCTGGTGGCGGCCGCCGACCGGGCCGACGCGGTCGTACAGCTTCTCTATCGCCCCGGGCAATTCGTGCTGGAGAATGCCGTGCTCGGCCGTGTGCGCCCGGCGACCCGCAACGTCCAGCTCGCGCCCGCGATCAGGCGCGCGGTGAGGATCGGTATCCACCGAACGCTGACGCAGGATCTGGAATTCGGCATCGCGCAGCTGGTCGAGATCGCTCTGCGCGCGCTGAGCCCGGCCAGCAACGACACCTTCACGGGTCTCACCTGCGTGGACTGGCTGGGCGACGAGCTGCGCGCGTTCGCCCTTCGCGGGGGGGGGGCCGGCGTCTGGCTTGGGCCCACCGGCAAGATCCGTGTAGTCGGCCGGCCCCTCCGCTTCGCGCTCCTGACCCGAGCCGCCTTCAATCCGATCCGCCAGGCCGCCGTGGGCAACCCCGCCATCAGCATTCGGCTCCTCCACACCTTCGCGCGGCTGGCCGAGCACATCAAGGAGACGTCCTTCCGCGATGCGCTCTTGGAGCAGGTCGAGGCCGTCTGGGAGGCCACCGCGGCCGACCCCCTCGTAAAGTCTGACCGCGCCGACGTCGAGACGGCCTACCGTCGGGCGCGCGAGGCCCTCGGCGGCCGCTGATGGACAAGATTCTCCGCGGCGTCGGTGACTTCATCCGGCGCCGCCGGCCCCGCCTCCGGGCAACGTTCAAGCGGTTGGCGCACGGACAGAACCCGCTGGCCCTCCTCTTGACCTGCTCGGACAGCCGTGTCGTCTCGAGCCTCCTCCTCGGTACCGATCCAGGCGACCTCTTCGAAGTCCGAACCGTGGGCAATCTCATCGCGCCTGCGGGCACGAGGGGCGCGGCCTCCGTGGGCGACGAATCCGAGGCGGCCGCCATCGAGTACGCCCTCCTTGCCTTGGACGTGAAGCACCTCGTGGTGATGGGGCACTCGGGCTGCGGAGCGATGAAGGCGGTGCTCAAGGGAAGCGTGCCGGCGGGTGCGCACAACCTCGAGCGCTGGCTCGTCCACGCGCAGGCATCGCAGGAGAAGCTCGCTCGGACGCCTGGCATCGATGAGCGCCTGCCGCCGGAGGACCGGCTCTCGCAGGCCAATGTCCTCCAGCAGATCGAGCACATCGTGAGCTACGCGCTGGTGGCCGAGCAGATCGGGCGAGGGGAGGTGGAGCTCCACGGTGCGTGGTTCGACGTGGAGCGGGCCGACCTCCACGCCTGGAGTAACGCGGAGCGGCGCTTCGTGCACATGGACGGAGACGTGATCTCGCGGGCGCTTAACCGGCGTGCCGCCGCATCTTCCCGACCAACGACAAGGAGCATGGGATGAACGAGACGGTGGGATTCATCGGGCTGGGCACCATGGGAATGCCCATGGCGGCGAACCTCGCCAAGGCCGGCGTGAAGCTCGTGGTGCACGACGTGAGCGCGGAGGCTCGCGCGGCCGCGGGCAAGCTTGGCGGGGTCGGCGTCGCGCCGAGCCCGGCCGCGGTGGCCGGGCAGGTCAGCGTGCTCTTCACGTGCCTGCCCAACGATGACATCGTGCGCGCGGTCTATCTTGGCGCGGATGGGATCGCGTCGGCGGGCAAGGCGGGTCTCGTCACCTGCGACTGCTCCACCGTGAGCCCCGAGGCGACCCTCGACGTCTCGCGCGGGCTCGCGGCCACGGGCATCACCCACATGGATACGCCGATGCTGGGCTCCCAGCCGCAAGCAGTGTCGGGCGAGATCTTCTTCATCGTGGGCGGCGACCAGGCCAAGCTCGAGCGTATCAAGCCGTATCTCGAGATCATGGGCAAGCTGTACATGTACGTGGGCGGCTCGGCTATGGGCAACCGAGTGAAGCTGATCCACAACGGCCTGGCTGCGGTCACGTCGGTGGCGGTGGCGGAAGCGCTGGCCGTGTGCGTGCAGTCTGGCGTCGATCCCTACACGTTCTACGACGTGGTGCGGAACGGCGGCGGCATGGCCTTCGGCACCTATTTCGATCGCCGGGCCAAGCGCATCTTCGATGGTGAGTTCTCACCGACCTTCATGTGCGAGCTGATGCGGAAGGACGCCGGCCTCGCCTTGGCCCTCGCCCGGGCGTCAAGCGTGCCCGCGCCCATGCTCGAAGAGACCAAGCGCACCTACGACGAGGCAGTGGATGCCGGCTGGGGAAAGGAAGACTTCTCGGCCGTCACCCACGTTATCGAGAAGCGTATAGGCCGGACGTTATCCGGAAAATAGCCCCTTACACGTCCGGGTTTACTAGCCAAAACTACCATATTTAACAATAGGTTGCGTATCTGGGTGGCCTTAAGAGCGCTTCAGCTTGACGAATGATCTTGACAATTCCGATAAAGATACGGATTATCTTTTCCGTGAATATGCCCTTGGCCCTTGAGAGTGGGCGAGCGCAGGATGCGCCGGGACGCTGCCAAGTGTGCGGAGCCAGGGTAGTAGTCAAGAGCGCCGGCGAGGTGGTCATCAAGAACTCCATCCTCAAAGTCGACGGCGCCTCAGGCCGCGTCACGGCGAAGTGTAGTCGCTGTAAAGCATGGGTGGGGGTGCCCCTCATGTACACGGGATAGACCAGCCAAAGGCATAAGTCGAAGGCGAAGACAAAAGCCGGGAGGCGGGATCGCAGCGGGCGATCCCCTCCCGGCTTTTGTCATTCTGGAGGAGCCCATGACCGAGACGGTGAAAGAGACAAAGGCGCAGCGCGCCGAGCGCCTCAAGGGGCAGCTCAACCCGTGGTCCGCCTATGCGGAGATCGAGCGCTTCGCCCGCGAGGGATGGGATTCCATTCCCCCGGAGTGGCTCAACACCTACTTCCGCTGGTGGGGCATCTATACGCAAGGCGACGGCGTGGGCGCCATCGGGGGGACGGGCGGCGAGGGCAAGTCGGTGCGCCATCTCCTCGTGCGCATCCGCATCCCAAACGGCGTGCTGACCTCGGGGCAGGCTTCGCGCATCGCTGATCTCGCCGAGCGGTTCGCCCGCGGCGTGGCCGACATCACGGTGCGTCAGAACATCCAGCTCCACTGGATACGGATCGAGGATCTCCCTTCTGTCATCCAGGGGTTGTCGGAGGTGGGCATCAGCACGCTGGGATCGTGCGGCGACGTCACCCGGAACGTCACCGGTTGTCCGGTGGCGGGCGTGGACGCGGATGAGATCGCCGACGCCTCGGCGCTCGTGGAGGCGACTACGGCCGCGCTCAACGGCAACCCGGAATTCTACAATCTGCCGCGCAAGTTCAAGGTCTCGATCACCGGGTGCCGCGTCTGGTGCTCGTATCCGGAGATCAACGATGTCGGGCTGACCGCGGTTCGCCATCCCTCCACGGGTCTCCCCGGGTTTTCCGTGCGCGTGGGCGGCGGCCTCTCCACCGATCCGCATCTCTCGAAGCGGCTCGACGCCTTCGTGCCGTGGCGACAGGCACCCGCCGTGGTCAAGGGCATCGGGGAGATCTTCCGCGACAGCGACGTCCTTCGCCAGAATCGCGAGAAGGCCCGTCTCAAGTTCCTCTTCCTGCATCACGGCTGGACGGTGGACCGATTCCAGTCGGAGCTCGAGCGGCGTCTCGGCGAAGAGCTCGAGCCGGCCGTGCCCGAGAGCGCGCCCGACGACGTGTATCGCGATCACGTAGGCATTCACGCGCAAAAGCAGGACGGCCTCGCCTATGTCGGCATCGCCGTGCTGCGGGGCAGGCTCACGGCGAGCCAGCTCCGCGCGGTGGCCCACCTTTCCGAGCGCTACGGGTCTGGCGACCTGCGGGCCACGGGGATGCAGAACCTGCTCGTGCTCAACGTGCCGCGGAGTCTCGCGGAAGAGCTCGCGCGCGAAATCGAAGGCCTCGGGCTTCGCATCGACGCCTCGCCCTTCTGGCGCGGCACCATCGCCTGCACGGGCACCGAGTTCTGCAAGATCGCCCTCACCGAGACCAAGGGCTTTGCGCGTCGTCTGGTGATCGACCTCGAGTCGCGGCTGCCCGGATTCGAGCAGCACCTGAAGATCCACGTGACAGGCTGCCCCAACAGCTGCGGCCAGCACTGGATCGCCGATCTCGGCCTCGAGGGCAAGAAGATCAAGGTCGACGGTCGTCTGGAGGATGCGTACTACTTCTGCGTGGGCGGCGCCGTCGGCGCGCACGAGGCCGTGGCGCGCCCCGTCGGGTATCGCGTGGCCGCCCCGGAAGTGCCCGCAGCCATCGAGCGGCTGCTGCGCGCTTACCTCGCCGAGAGGCGTCCCGGCGAGAATTTCCGGCAATTTTGCGCGGCGCACACGGACGAAGAGATTCGCCACATCCTCGCTGCCCAAGCGGTAGAGGCGGTCGAGCGCGACGTAGCGCTGGCTCGGCCTCCTCACGGCCTCGACGGCTGAACACCTCCACCACCAAGGAGGCTACACATGTCACTGAGACGTGGCGACACCGCCCCCCACTTCAAATGATCCCGTACTATCCCGTCGCGCTCGATCTGCGGGACCGTCTCTGCCTGGTGGTGGGCGGCGGTCCCGTGGCCGAGGCCAAGGTCGAAGGATTGCTGGAGGCCGGTGCCCGCGTGACGGTGGTGAGCCCGGAGCTGACCGAGCCTTTGGCCGCGTGGGCGATCGACGGCCGTATCACCCATCGGCCTCACGAATACAGCGCGGACGATCTCGACGGGCAGCAACTCGTATTCTCCGCCACCGATCGGCGCGAGGTGACGGAAGCGGTGGCCGCCGAAGCCCGGCGTCGCGGTCTGTGGGTGAATGCGGCGGACGATCCCACTTTCTGTGATCTCCTGCTGCCCTCGGTGCTTCGCCGAGGTCGGCTGATCGTCGCCGTGTCGACCGGCGGCGCGAGCCCGGCGTTGGCGGCCCGCGTGCGGCGCGACCTCGAAGCCTATTTTGCGCCCGAGTACGACGAGCTGGTGGAGTTGGCGGCGGAGGTCCGCGCCGAACTCCGCTCTCGCGCACAGCGGCCGGTGGCGGAGGCGTGGCGTGGAGCATTCGACCGAGACCTGGTCGGCCTCCTCGCCGAGGGCAGGCGGGGCGAAGCGAAAGCGCGGCTCCTCGAGCGTCTCGGAGTGGCAGGGTGAGGCCCGGCCGCGTTTCCCTCGTGGGGGCGGGGCCGGGAGATCCCGGGCTCCTGACGGTGCGCGGGCTCGAGCGGCTGAGGGAGGCAGAGGTCATCGTCTACGACCGTCTCGTCAATCCCGAGCTGCTCGACCTCGCTCCGCCCGAGGCGCTCCGCATCTTCGCGGGCAAGCGCGTGGGCGACCATTGCCTGCCGCAGTCGTCGATCAACTCGCTGTTGGTCCATCACGCTGAGGCCGGGCGCCTCGTGGTGAGGCTCAAGGGGGGCGACCCGTTCGTTTTCGGCAGGGGCGGCGAGGAAGCGCTCGCGCTGGCGAAGGCGGGCATCCCCTTCGAGGTGGTGCCCGGCATCAGCTCGGCTATTGCCGTGCCTGCCTATGCGGGAATCCCGGTCACCCATCGCGGGATCGCGGCTTCCTTCGCGGTGCTGACCGGGCACGAAGACCCGACCAAGGACGGAGAGGCCGTCGACTGGGCGAGGCTCGCGACGGCGGTGGACACCCTGGTCGTCCTCATGGCCGTGAGCTCATTCCCCAGGATAGTCGGTGCCCTTCTCGCCAATGGGCGAGCACCGGAAACTCCCGTGGCCCTGATTCGCTGGGGGACAACCGAGGCGCAGGAGGTGCGGGTCGGTACGCTCGGCGACATTGTTGGGCGCGCACGGGGACTCGAGGCGCCCGTGGTGGCCGTGATAGGGGATGTCGTTACACTTCGGGACCGCCTCGCCTGGACGGACGGGGCGGCGATTCCGGCTGTCGGAGTCTACTCGGAGCCGACTGCTTCTTCTTCAGTGGGGCGGCTTTCGGAAGCTTTCCAGGTGTGCACCACGTGCTCCCCAACGAGCCACGCCGGAACGGCGAGCGCCAACACGTAGCTGACCGCGGCTTCCAGTCCCATGGCCGATCCCTCCTCTACGATGCCCCATGCGCTTCAAGGACGGCGCTCGGGGTGTCGCAGAACTTGTGCCAAGCGACTTAGAACGATAAGTCGCTGACTTACGAGGGACTGTCCTCACGGCGACGGGTAGGTCGCCCGGAGAAGGCAGGGAATTGACTCTGGCGTGATGCCCGCCCGAGCCTCAGCGCCATGGGGATGGCGCTGAGGCGGGCGAATGATTACTGCCGGCTGGTGCCGGGAGATCCGGCCTCAGTTTTGATCTCGTTACGCTTGGGCGAATTGTCGAAGAGGGTGGTGAAGAACGTCTTCACGCTACGTCCGAAGGAAACCGTGCCGTCGCGCACGCTCTCCCATGCATTCGTCGCCTTGGGCTTGGCGGCCTCGCCAGCGTCCTTGATCTTCTCACCCGCGACCTCGGCGCCACCAACCACGGTCTTGCCGACGCCCTTCGCGGTGTCAACCACGCCATGACCGATCTGCTTCCCGCCGCTCTCTACCTCTTGGGCGCCCTGATTCATCTTGGAATCGTCGGCCGCGCGGGCGGCGCTCGACCCGAGCGGGCCCAGCACGAGAAGCACCGCAGCGACAATCGTCAATGTCCTCATGTGTGAGTCCCTCCTGCCTTCGTACTGTCGCAACCGACGTGCCAGCCGAACCCGACCGCCCGGTGAGAGAAAAAGGCGTTTCTCGGCTCGATCTGACTCGCCTGCCCCGCAGGGTGGGTAGAGATTTCCTTCTCGCTCCAGGTAACTTTTCCGTGGTTTCGCCTTCGGTTTCGCCTCCGATAGTGCTCCGTGAAAATCGCGGCACAGCTTCGGTTTGCTGAGTACCATTTCTCTCACGATGACTGCCGTTCTCGCCGTCAACGCGGGATCGTCCAGCCTCAAGTTCGCGCTCTTCGGGTCAGGGGACCCGCCTTCACGACTGCTCTCGGGCAAACTGGAGCGAATCGGCGAGCCGGGTGGACCGCCAGATCACGCGGCGTGCGTGGAGCCTCTCCTCGCGCAGGTGACGAAAGCAGGCGGGACGATCGACGCGATCGGCCACCGTATCGTGCACGGAGGGCCGCGCTATCTCGAATCGACCCGCGTGTCGCCGGATCTCCTCGCCGAGCTGCGTCGGATCAGCTCCTGGGATCCCGACCATCTGCCGAGCGAGATCGCGCTGATCGAGGCCCTGGCGCGACGGTTTCCGGATACTCCTCAGGTAGCCTGTTTCGACACGGCCTTTCATCGGGACCTGCCGCGCGTGAGCCGGGTTCTCCCCATCCCGCGGAAATACGAGGCGGCCGGCGTTCGCCGGTACGGCTTTCACGGACTGTCCTACTCGTATCTCGTCGAACACCTGCGGCGCGAGCCCACCGGGCTTCCCCGGCGCCTCGTGCTCGCCCATCTCGGCAACGGCGCGAGCCTGGCCGCCGTGCGAGAGGGCCGGAGCATCGATACCACCATGGGCTTCACGCCCACCGCGGGGGTGCCCATGAGCCGGCGATCAGGTGATATCGATCCCGGCCTCGTCGCCTATCTCGCGCGCACCGAAGGCATGACGGCGGAGCGGTTCAACGAAATGGTCAACACCAAGTCCGGGCTCCTCGGGATCTCGGAGACGAGCTCCGACGTACGTGACCTCCTCGAGCGAGAGAAGAAGGACGTGCGGGCTGCGGAAGCGCTGGCCATTTTCTGCTATCGCGTCAAGCAGGCCATCGGCGCCTTCGCGGCCGCGTTGGGCGGGCTCGATACCGTGGTGTTTACGGGCGGAATCGGCGAGCACGCGGCGGAGATCCGCGCGCGCGTCGTCGAGGGGCTGGACTTCCTGGGCCTCGTGCTCGATCCCGTGCGGAATGACGCCCACGCCGCGGTGATCACGAGGGACGACAGTCGCGTCACCGGCCGGGTGATTCGGACCGACGAGGAGAGTGAAATCGCGCGCTCGGCGCGAGAGGTACTCAAGATGTGAGGAAGGGCATTCCCAGTCCGCGTGGCAAGGACCTCGTGCGCCGCATGGATGCCTGGTGGCGGGCGGCGAACTATCTGTCCGTCGGTCAGGTCCACCTCAATCGTAGAAGGTTCCCCCGTTCACGGCTTGGGGATGCGCAGCGTCTTGCTGATCATGAGCGAGCCCGAGGCGAGGAAAGGCAAGACGATAGCGTGCAGGGTGACGCCAAGGATGTGCATCCGGTACAGATTGCCCGCGTAGAAGGCCAGGATGAGGAGGCCGAGGGGGACCACGCTGGTGGGTATGGGCGTGCCCTCGAAGTACTTCACCTTGCCTGTCTTGCCGGACAGGCTTTCCGCGGTGACGTTGAATCGAGCGAGTCGGCTCAGCCCGCAGGCGGTGAAGTAGAGCAGGATGACCTGATCCAGCCACGAGTTCACGCCCGCCGCGAAGGTGATGGCGGCGGGAGCCACGCCGAACGAGATCACGTCGGCCAGCGAGTCGAGCTCGCGCCCCATCGCGGACGCCGCGTGCCGCCACCGGGCTATCCAGCCATCCAGGACATCGAAGACCAGCGCGGCAAGTATCAACGCGAAAGCGAGGAAGAGATGACGCGGATCGTGGTTGCCGAGGAACTTCATCGCCTGGAAGATCGCGGTCGCCCCGCACACGCCGTTGGCAATGGTGAAGAGGTCGGCCAAATAGAAGCCGCGGAGCATGGAAAGGTGCTTGGGCGTGGGGAGCTCGGCCATGGCTGGCGTCTCAGGCAAAGGTTGGCTCCAGCCCGCCGAGTCCCGGCTCGGGGGGCGCCTCCTGCTCCACGTCGGCGGCCACCGGCTGGGTGTGGAGGTAGTAGCCGTCTTCGTCGAAGGAGTGCGTTCGTTCCGTGCTCACGAGGCTGTTGATAGAGCCGAGGCGCAGGACCTGCCATGCGTCCTGCGGCAATTCGATGGTTTCGAACGCACCGTCATCGCGCTGCACCCGAATCTTCATGATGCTGTCTCCTCTTCAGGATCCGGCCGACGTGGTGGTGGGCCCGCTTGCATGATTCCACGAGGCAGTACCCATGCCAACTCCCAAGTTCCCGCGAGCTATGGAAGGCCGCGGGGGTTTCCCTGTGATAGGCCCGGTGCCTCAGGGTGCTTCTACCCGGTAAGTCTTACCGCCGCACCCTCGCCGCGCCGGCCGCTCGAGTATGTTATTCTCTCGCCCACTTCCGCTGGCCCGAATCGACAAACGAGGAGTGCTGCCATGGATCTGAACTATTCGACCGAAGAGCTGGCATTCCGTGACGAGGTGCGCTCGTGGCTGCGCAGTAACCTGCCCGACGACCTGCGCCAGAAGATGGAGAGCTATCAGGAGCTGTCCAAGGACGAGCTCCTGCGCTGGCACAAGATACTCGCCAAGAAAGGCTGGGTCGCACCCGACTGGCCGGAAGAGTGGGGGGGCACCAGCTGGAACGCCGTGCAGAAATATATCTTCGAGGAAGAATGCGGCTTCGCGGCGACTCCCCCCCTGATTCCCTTCGGCCTCCGCATGTGCGCGCCCGTTCTGCTTCAGTTCGGCACCGAAGGGCAGAAGAAGCGGTTCCTGCCACGGATCTACGACGGCACCGACTTCTGGTGCCAGGGCTATTCGGAGCCGGGTTCTGGCTCGGACCTGGCATCGCTGAAGACGCGCGCGGCCAGAGAAAACGGCCATTATGTGGTCACGGGCCAGAAGATTTGGACCACCCTCGCCCACTACGCCGACTGGATCTTCTGCCTCGTCCGCACGGATCCGAACACAGGCAAGCGCCAGGACGGCATCTCTTTCCTCCTCATCGACATGCACACTCCCGGCATCACCGTGCGCCCCATCGTCCTCTTGGACGGAAGCCAGGAAGTGAACGAGGTTTTCTTCGACGAGGTGAAGGTGCCCGTCGAGAATCTGGTGCACGAAGAGGGCAAGGGCTGGACGGTGGCCAAGTATCTCCTCGGCTACGAGCGTATGGGCACCGGCCGCGTGGGCGCGTCCAAGCGAGAGTTGGCGAGGCTCAAGGAGCTGGCCGGCGACTACATGAAGGACGGGCGGCCACTCCTCGACGATCCGCGCTTCCGCGATCGCCTCACGCGGGTTGAAGTCGAGCTGATGGCCCTCGAGATCACCAACCTGCGCTTCCTCGACCAGATGCGCCGCACCGGCCGCCCACCCGGCGCCGACGTGTCCATGCTCAAGATCAAGGGGACGGAGATCCAGCAGTCGATCACCGAGCTGATGATGCAGGCGGCCGGCCCGCTCGCGCAGGCTTTCCGGCCGGTGGACGCCATGGACTTCGATCACTTCACGGCGCGCCTGGCCCCGCGCTACTGCAACATGCGCAAGGCCACGATCTACGCAGGCTCCAACGAGATCCAGCGCAACATCATCGCCAAGGCCACCCTGGGTCTTTGACGTCATGAACTTCGATCTGAGCGAAGAGCAGCAGCTCCTGGCCGACAGCCTCAAGCGCTATCTGGCCAACGAATACTCGATCGACGCCCGCGCCAAGATCGTGGCCTCGTCCACCGGCTGGAGCGACACGGTCTGGGCGGCCTTTGCGGAGATGGGATTGCTCGGCGTGCCCTTTGCCGAGGAGCACGGCGGGTTCGGCGGCACCGCGGTGGATGTGATGCTGGTCATGGAAGCGATCGGGGAAGGCCTCGTGGTCGAGCCCTACTGGGTCAACGTGGGCCTCGCCGGACGCCTGATCGCGCGCGGGGGCTCGGCCGAGCAGCAGAAACGGATTCTCCCGCCCCTGATCCAGGGCAAGCGTCGCCTCGCTTTCGCTCACACGGAGCGGACCGCCCGCTACGATCTGGGCCATGTGGGGGCCCGGGCCACGCGATCGGGCAGCGGCTTCACGCTCGAGGGCGAGAAGCGCGCGGTGCTGCACGGCGCGGCCGCGGACACCCTGATCGTCTCCGCGCGCACATCCGGCTCCGACACCGACCCGAGCGGCGTCAGCCTCTTCCTCGTGGAGCGCGGCGCCTCGGGCCTCACCGTCAAGGACTACCGGACCATCGACGAGCTGCGGGCGGCCGACGTCTGGCTCTCCGGCGTCACGGTACCGGCCGACGCCATGCTCGGCGGGGAAGGCCGCGCCCTTCCCCTCATCGAAGAGGCCGCCGACTACGCCACCGCGCTCCTCTGCGCCGAGGCGGTGGGCGCGATTCGCTATGCCAACGAGACCACGCTCGAATACATCAAGAACCGGCGGCAGTTCGGAGTGCCCATCGGCAGCTTCCAGGCGCTGCAGCACCGGATGGTCGACATGGTGATCAGCTACGAGCAGGCGCGCTCCATGGCCTATCTCGCCTGCGTCAAGGTGGACACGGCGCCGGCGGGCGATCGTCGCCACGCCGTCTCTGCGGCCAAGATCAAGATCGCCGACGCGTGCCGCCATGTGAGCCAGGAAGCGGTGCAGCTGCACGGGGGCATGGGCATGACCGAGGAGCTCAAGGTCAGCCACACCTTCCGCCGGCTTACCATGATCAGCCAGACTTTCGGCGACGCCGAGCACCACTTGGAGCGCTTCGCCGCTTCGGAGCCGGCGGCGGGCTAGGAACGGCTCGCCCGACAAGTGGAAGTGCCGTGACCGTGCATGCATGGCACGACGTCGAGCTGGGGGCTCGGATCGATGAGAGCTTCTCCGCGGTCATAGAGATCCCCAAAGGCTCGAAGGTGAAGTACGAGCTCGACAAGGAGACGGGGCTCCTCCGCGTCGACCGCATCCTCCATAGCGCGGTGCACTACCCAGCCAACTACGGATTCTTGCCCCAGACCTACTGCGAGGACGGCGACCCGCTCGACGTGCTGGTGCTGGGCCAGGAGCCGGTGGTGCCCCTGTGCGTGATGCGCGCCCGCGCCATCGGTGTCCTCTCCATGAGCGACGACAAAGGCCGTGACGACAAGATCATCGCCGTTCACGTCGACGACCCGGAGTACGAGCACTACCGCGACACCGCCGAGCTGCCGCCTCATCGTCTCAAGGAGCTGGAGCGCTTCTTCCTCGACTACAAGGTGCTCGAGAACAAGATCGTGAACATCGAGGATCTCCGGGGCCCCTCTCACGCCGGGGATGCGATCCGCGAGGCCGTCCGGCTCTACCGCGACACGATCAGGCCGGCGCGCGAGCGGATCGGCTCCGGCCAGGGACCTTAGCGCACCGTCGCCGCTTCCATTCTGCCCAGCCGCTCCAGGGCCTCGTTCAGGATGAGCTGCACGTGCAGGCGCCAGTGGTAGATGTCCTGCTGCTGTTGGAGAGGCAGCTTGCGGGACACCGCCTGTACCTCCCCTCGCAGCGACTCGAGCTCGTTGATCCCTTCGCGGAGCTCATTCGGCCACCGCGCGGTGGCGAGCTTGCCTTCCACGTCCCGCAACCGCGCATAGTAGCGCTTGAGCCAGCGGCCCTTCCGCCACGACGCGATGATCGGCGCGAGGCGCAGAAGGGGCAGCCACACCGCGAGGAGAGGCAGGAGGAGGAGCTTGAGGAGGAGGACCCAGCGGAGGGCACGATAGGGAAGATTGCGCGAGAGGAAGGACTCGCCAGAGGTCAGGTACGTTTCTGCCGCCTCGTTGATGGGCACGTCCATGCCCTCGAGCGAAGGGAACTTGAGGGGCGGATCGAGAAGATCACCCGGGCCGTGGACGGCTTGGGCGACCTTGAGCAGGAGCTCGACGAGGCGCGGGTTGATCGTGTCCCGCGCGACGAGGAGCGCCGACGGCGAGAGCAGGGTGATGTTCTCTGCGGGAATATTGTCCTTGAGGTCGAGCAGACCCTCGGCAATTTTCAACGGCGTGAGCCCGCGGAACTTTCGGGTATAGGCGATCTCGCGTCGAAAGCTTGTCAGCCGCAGATCCTTGTGGCGCAAGAGCTCGATGATGCCGAGATCCCGGTAGGAGGTGACGAAGAAGGCCACGTCGAGCTTGCCCTCGATGAGCTGGCGGCGGGCATCGGCCGCGCTGAGGTTGACGATGGCGGGGGAGGTGACGTCGTAGCCCTGCTCGGCGATGATGGCTTTGGCGATGGCCTCGGTGCCGCTCCCCTTGGGCCCCACCGCTACGCTCTCGGGGCGGTAGGCCATCTTGTCCTCCATCCGGATGTCGCGCTTGCTGAAGATCCAGAGCGGCTCGTAGTAGATGGCGGCGAGGCCGGACACCTTGTGTTCGGGGTCGTTCACCGTCTGGTAGGTGCCCGACTGGGCGAAGGCGATGTCCACCTTGCCCTCGATGATGCGCCGGAAATTGTCGACGGAGCCCGCGGTGTTGACCAGCTCGACTTTGAGGCCTTCCGCCCTGAGCCGTTTCTGGTACTCGCGCCCAAAGCTGTCGTACACACCTCCGGGCTGGCCTGTCGCGAACACGATCTTGCTCGGCGGAGAACCCCCCCATAGATAGGCGCTGATCGCGACGAGCGCGATGGTGAGCACGATGCCCACCGTCCACAAGAACGTGCGGCGCCGCGTTTCCGGAGACCAGAGGTTGGGCATAGAGGCGCGTGCAGGATAGTCAGCGCGGCCGCGCTGCGCAAGCGAGTACTAGAGCCTCGCTACACCCCGGGCGAGGGTGCCTCGAAGCCGCGGACCCGCCACGCGCCTCCACGGCTTCTTCATGGTGCGCTGGAGGTCGCGTAGCCGAGCCTCGGTCTGCTTGAGGTAGCGACCTACCGCGTCGCCGACCGCCGGATTCGCGGCGGCCTGGGCGTGGCGCATCAGGAAGTCGCGGAGGAGGCCGATGGTCACGTCCGCGTCGTGCAGCTCGCCGATATGATCCTGGAGGCGTACCAGGGACTCCACGGCGCCGGACAGTCCCGAGCCCAGCACCTCGGCAAAAAACTCCAGCAGGTAGCGAAGGCGCTTCGCTTCGATCCGCAGAGAATGGATGGTCTCGATGGACGCCCACGTCATGACCGTCTCGTAGGCCCGCACCCTGCCGTAGTGGTCCCATACCTCCGCGGGCAGCACGTGTCGAACCTGCTGGGGGTGCGGGGTGGGGTCCCCGCCGCCCTTCACTCCGGCGCCCGGCGATGAGAGAAACTCGCCGTAACGCTTGGTGAAGTCGCGGTACTCGTCGCTGTCGAGATGGCGCAGCAACGCATGACGGGCGTCGTCGCGCCGCCCGCGCCATTCTTCGACGAGGGGAGTGAAGGCGGCGGCCTCTCGCCGCAGCGACAACCGATAGCTCTCGGCTGACTCGATGAGGACGTCGAGATCGCGCACGGCGCCGAGGCGATCCGCCAGCGCGCGCAGCTCATCGCGGAATGCTTCCACTGACTTTCGCTTGAAATAGGGGGAGACGATCCGAAAGGCCGCGCGCTGGCGGCGGGTGGCCACGCGCATGTGGTGGAGCGCTTCGATGTCCTCGCCCTTGCGGGTGTCGTCCTCGTTGGAGAGCATGCGCTCGAAGTGGAAGCGGAGAATCTTCCGTCCCGCTTCGGCCATCGGCTCGTCCGCGCGCACCCCGAGCGCTTTCTTCTTCTTGGGCTTGGGGGTGGGCGCGCGTCCATCCAGGATGGCGAGCGCCCGCTCGAACTTGGAGGCCGAGGCCGGCCTGAGAGCGAACGCGCGGAGCTCCGCGTCGAGGGCGTGAAGATCCTCCAGGGTTCCCGATGGTCCGAGCTCGATCTCGAGCTCGCGGGCGAGCGTCTTGTGCCCGGCGATCTCGGTGTCCACGGTGTCGAGCGAGAGCTCGCCCACCGCCCGCTCGCCTTGTTCCACGGCGCGAGCGATCCTGTGCTGCTGGAGGGCGAAGAGCTCGACGAGCGCCCGCCCCTCGCTGAGTCGCTGCACGATCTCGCGGGCGGGACATTCCGGCCAGTCCGTGGGAGCCGCGCTCGCGGGTACGGCACATTCGTACTCTTCGCGCTCGTGCACAGCGCCCTCCGCCTTGCCGAGACCCTTCACGGTGAGGAGCCATCCGCGGTCTGCTTCGCTTTCACGAAGACGGCACGCATAGCCGGCCCGGAACAGGTCGCGGTCCGCCGTGTCGAGGTAGTGGTCGACCACGTGTCGCTCCGCGGTGGGACGAAGCGTGTAGGTGCCCAAGGCGCGCAGGTCGAGCAGCGTGTCGAACACGGCCGGGTCGGATATGGCATATTTGGCTTCGATTTCCACGGGGGAGTGACCTCGTCGGTGATTATAGTCGCACAAATGGAGGTAGAATCGTCCGATGGCCGCAACGACGCGGGTCCCCGCGCAGCACATTCGCCAGCAGCTCGTGTCCGTCCTTCGCGCCTGGGGCATGGCGCAGGCCCACGCTGACACCACGGCCGAGATGATGCTCGAGACCGATTTGCGAGGCGTGGATTCCCACGGCATCTCGATGCTCCCCACCTATGACAAAGAGTTCCGGAGCGGCCGGCTCAACATGCGCCCGGTCTTCAAGACGTTGCGCGATGGTCCGGCCATGGCCCTGATCGATGCCGACGCCTCGCTCGGCCATCCCATATCCGCGCAGGCCATGAACCTGGCCGTGGACAAGTGCCGTGCCTCCGGAGTGGCGGTGGTGTCGGTGGTCAATTCGCACCACTTCGGGGCCGCGGGCTGCTACGCGAAGATCGCCGCCGACCACGGGGTGATCGGCATGGTCACCTCGTCCACGCGCGGGGTGACCATGGTGCCGACCTTCGGGGCAGAGCCCATCATGGGAACCAATCCGCTCGCCTTCGCGGCGCCCGCCAAGCGCAATCCGCCCTTCCTCCTCGACATGGCGACCACCACCGTCGCCGCGGGCAAGGTCAAGGTCTACAAGCTGAACCACAAGCCGCTGCCCGCGGGCTGGACGGTGGACGGCAACGGCCAGACGGTCACGGACGCCGAGGAAGCGTTCCGCTACGTCTTCGAGCGCGCAGAGGGCGGCATAACGCCGCTGGGCGGTGCGCGCGACGTGGGCGGACACAAGGGCTACGGCCTCGCCGTGATGGTGCATATTCTCGGCGGCATCCTCGCCGGGGCCTCCTTCTCGCCCATTCGAAGGCTCACTCAGGGGCCATCCGACCCGCACAACATCGGCCACTTCTTCCTCGCCATCGATCCACGCGCCTTCCGCCCCGACGGCGAGTTCGAGAACGATCTCGATCAGGTCGTCGACGTTCTCCACGACGCGAAACGGGCCGAGCCCGACCAGCCCGTGCTCGTGGCCGGCGATCCCGAGATGGAGACGCGACGGGAGCGGCTCCAGCACGGCGTTCCCATTCCGGAAGACTTGATGGAGCAGCTCCGCGGGGTGGCGAAGAGCGCGGGCGTCCCCTTCGGGCTCGCGCCGGCGGGAGGGTCGGCCTCATGAACCCGAACGCGTACCGGGACCGTGCCGAGCGTGGCGAAGTGCAGCTCGGCACGTGGGTCACCATGATCCGCACTCCCGCGGTGCTGACCCTGCTTCGCGCGGCGGGTCTCGACTTCGTCCGCGTCGACATGGAGCATTCGCCGTTCTCCATGGAGACGGTGGCCGACATGGCCACCCTGGCGCGCGCCCTGGATTTCCCCATGGTCGTCCGGCCGCCCGAAGGCAACCGCGAGTGGATCACGCGCCTCCTCGACGCCGGCGTCTGGAATCTCCACGTGCCTCAGGTGGACACTCCGGAACAGGCGGCCGCCGTCGCCTCGTATTGCCGCTACGCCCCGCTGGGCGAGCGCGGCATGTACGGCTTCGGGCCCCACACGGAGTACCGCACGCTGCCGCCGGCCGAGCACATGGCCGCCGCGAATGCCCGCGTGCACGTGACGATCATGCTGGAGACCAGGCGCGCCTTCGACCGCCTCGACGAGATCGCCGGCGTTCCCGGGATCGATGCGCTCACCCTCGGCCCCACCGACCTCGCCCAGGACCTGGGCGTGCTCGGCACGCCCAAGCAGCGGCCGGTGCTGGACGAGCACCGTCGGCGGCTCGTGGAGGCCGCCCGCAAGCACGGCAAGGCGGTGGCCATGATCACGGACAGCGTGGAGGGCGTGCGGCAGATGATCGCGCTGGGCGCCACCATCATCAACTACTCGTCGGACACGGCGGCCCTCCGCTCGGTGTATGCCTCGGTCGTCGAGGAGATCCGCACCTCGCGGTCGCCCTCACCGTGATGGGCGCGTTCGCCTCCATCTATCACCCGGTCGGCATTCCCATGCTCGTGCAGAATGCGCGCAAGCCCGGCTTCACGATCGGGGTGAACGGCCTCGCGGGCAATCTGGGCATCGCAGTGGCCGCCGTGCTCACGGGCTTCCTCGTCAAGATGTTCGGCTGGCGCGCGGCCTTCGCGGTGCCCGCGGGCATTGCCCTCCTTTGCGGCGTGCTCTTCGCCACCCTCGTCCCCCGCGAGGACGCGCCGCCCGCCCGCAAGCCGAAGAAGCTGGTGGCCCTCCCGCAGGCGGTGATCGTGCGCGCCTTCCTCGTCATGACGCTGGCGGCGATCACCGGCGCGCTGCTCTTCAACTTCACCACCAACGGCAATGGGCAGCTCCTCACCGAGCGCCTGCGCGGCACCGTGGACAATCCCGTCGCGGTGGGCGCGCTGCTCGCCGCGGTGTACACCGTCGCCTCTTTCGCCCAGCTCGTGGTGGGCAAGCTCCTCGACCGCTTTCCCCTCAAGCGAATCTGGCTGCCCATGTCGGCGGCGAACGTACCCTCTTCATCCTCGCCGCCCACGCCAGCGGCTGGCCGCTCTACGCTCTGCTCCTCGGCATCATGGTGCTCGTTTTCGGCGCCATCCCGTTCATCGATGCGCTCATCGTGCAATACGTCGACGACCGGATGCGCTCGCGCGTGGCGGGAACCCGGCTCGCCGTGTCGTTCGGCGTCAGCTCGCTCGCCGTGTACCTGCTCGGCCCCACCGTGAAAGCGGCAGGCTTCACCACGCTCCTCCTGGTCATGGCCGGGTTGGCCACCCTGACCACCGTGTTCGTCTCGCTTCTGCCCGGTCGGATGACGACCGCCTCCCACGCCGAGGCCTCGCCGGCCGCTCCCGCGGCCTCCATGGCGGGGTAGCCGACGCCCCACGTGGACATTGACATTCCAGGGATTCGCTGGCACTCTTGGGCCGCCATGAACACGTTTCTGGGCCTACTGCTTATGTAGCGGCGAGCGCCTTCCTGCGCTCGCCGAGCCTCCTGCGACAGTGTCGCCAGGAGGTTTTTTGTTTTCCGGCTCGAACCCGAGCCTGACGAGGAGCCACATGCCACCGAAACCCGTGACGCCGAAGAAGATGGCCTTCGACAAGTACCGCCCCTTCATGCCCCTCGAGCTGCCCGATCGCACCTGGCCGGGAAAGAAGCTCGTGAAGGCGCCCCGCTGGTGCTCGGTCGACCTGCGCGACGGCAACCAGGCCCTCATCGATCCGATGGACCCGGAGCGCAAGCGGCGCATGTTCGAGACCCTCGTGGCCATGGGCTTCAAGGAGATTGAGGTCGGTTTTCCCTCCGCCTCACAGCCGGACTTCGACTTCGTGCGCATTCTCATCGAGGAAGACCTCGTACCGGACGACGTCACCATTCAGGTGCTCACGCAGTGTCGCCCCGAGCTGATCCAGCGGACCTACGAGTGCCTGCAGGGCGCCCGGCGCGCCATCGTGCACTTCTACAACTCCACCTCGATCCTGCAGCGCCGCGTGGTGTTCGGCCTGGACAAGGTCGGTATCGTGGACATCGCCGTCAACGCCGCGAAGCTCTGCCGCAAGCTCGAGGACACGCTGCTGGGGACGGAGGTCTTCTACGAGTACTCGCCCGAGAGCTACACGGGCACGGAAGTGGAGTTCGCGGTGGAGATCTGCGAGGCGGTGATGGACGTGATCGAGCCGACCTCGGACCGCCAGATCGTTCTCAACCTTCCCGCCACGGTGGAAATGTACTCGCCGAACCTCTACGCGGACACCATCGAGTGGTTCCTGCGGAAGATCTCGCGCCGCGACCGCCTCGTGCTCTCCCTCCACCCCCACAACGACCGGGGCTGTGCGGTTGCCGCCGCCGAGCTCGGGGTGCTGGCCGGCGCCGACCGCGTCGAGGGTACCCTGTTCGGCAACGGCGAGCGCACCGGCAACGTGGACGTGATCACCCTGGCCATGAACCTCTTCGCCCAGGGAGTGGACCCGGAGCTGGACATCTCGGACATCGACGGGCTGCGCCGGGTAACCGAGCACTGCAACCGTCTGCCCGTGCACCCGCGCCACCCCTATGTCGGCGATCTCGTCTACACGGCCTTCTCGGGCTCCCATCAGGACGCGATCAAGAAGGGCATGGACGCCCTGCCGCGTGACTACGAGGTGTGGGAAGTGCCCTACCTTCCCATCGATCCCAAGCACGTGGGTCGCACGTACGAGGCGGTCATCCGCGTCAACAGCCAGTCGGGCAAGGGGGGTGTCGCCTTCATCATGAAGGCCGAGCACGGCTTCGACCTGCCTCGGCGGCTCCAGATCGAATTCTCGAAGACCATCCAGACCATCACCGAGGACAGCGGAACGGAGATCAGCCCGGCCGACATGTGGAAGGCCTTCAAGACCGCCTACCTGCCCGAGCGGTCCGCCTACGAGCTGCGCGGTCACGAGCTGGTCTCGGACACGGGCAGTGAGAACACGCACATCACGGCCCAACTCGTGGTGAGCGGCACTCCCCAGGCAGTCACCGGCACCGGCAATGGCCCCATCGCCGCCTTCGTGGACGCCCTGCGGAATGGACTCGCAGCCAGCATCGACGTGGTCGACTACGCGGAGCACGCCGTCGGTCAGGGTGCCGACGCCACCGCCGTCGCCTACGTGGAGACCATCGGCGGAGACGGGACTCTGCGCTGGGGAGTGGGCGTCCATCCGAACATCATCACCGCGTCACTGCGGGCGGTGCTCTCCGCGCTGGCTAGGCACAGCCGCCCCTGATCGGCGGCCGGCGAGCGGCGAGGATTCACAGTCCTCACGCTCGCCGGCCCCCATACATGCGGCAATCACGGCTCACGGATGTGACCGGGGCCCGCTCAGCCAGTGCAGCGCGACGGCGCTCGCGGCGGCCACGTTGAGCGAGTCCATCTCCGGGGCCATGGGAATGCGGACGTGGAGGTCCGCCGCCGCCAGGGCTTCCTCGCTGAGCCCGCGACCCTCGGTACCGAGGAGCAGGGCTGGTCTCGCGGGGAGGGGGCGGGTCCTTCCGAGCTCCTGGACGGCCACGGCGTCCGCCCGCGGGGTGAGAGCAACGATCGTGTAGCCGGCACCGCGCAGCAGGGCAAGGTCTCGCGGCCAGTGGGCCAATCGCGCGAAGGGCAGCACCACTGCCGCGCCCGACGAGACACGAACCGCCTTGCGGTAGAGCGGGTCCGCCGTGCCTGGAGAGAGGAGCGCCGCGCCCGCTCCGAAGGCCAGCGCATTGCGAAAGATCGCGCCGACATTGCTCGCATCGCCCAGACCCTCGAGCACGACGACGGACTCGCCGTGCGCGTCGGAGAGGACGGCTTCCGCCGTCGGCTCGATTCCGCGTTCGCCGACGGCGAGACAACCGTGGTGGAACTCGATGCCGACGATGGCCTTCACGATGTCCTGGCGGACCAGGAAGGTGGGTACGGCGGCGGCCTCGAGTATTGTCCCGAGGGCCTCGAGGGCGGGCGGGGTGACCAGCGCGGATCGCGCGCGATAGCGGCGCGCGCCGAGCAGGCGCAGCACCACGGTGCGTCCCTCGGCGATGAAGGTGCCACTCACGCGCCGCCGCTCAGCATCGCGGATCTCGCGATAGTCGACGAGGCGAGGGTCTTCGGGGTCCTCCACGGTCTCGACGCTCGACATCGGTCTCCTCTCTGATCCTCGAACCTACGATGCGCGGGGCCAAGCCACTCCATTCTCCGGCGTATGCCCTGCCCATGGTTGTCACGGACGGTGTCACGGATACCGTCAACCTGAGAACAGCCCAATCTTTTCGATGAGTCAAGCCGCATCGTCCGTTGTGGCATTTGCGTTGCTATCTCCTACCGTGACGTCGCAGGTATTCCAGGGACACATATCCGGGCCAAGCGCCCCTCGAGAGATCGGAGAGAACCGTGGCGGCATGGCGTGCGATTCGATCGATAGCGATGATTGGTATGGTTGTTGGCTTGCCGGGCTATGTCCAGGCACAGGGGCGGCCGGGGGTCGGTGTGGTGACCACGCTCGTCGGCGAGGCGACGGTGGCCGGCTCAGCGGCGGCCCAGCCCAAGAGTCTCAGGATGCGTGACGACGTCTTCGCCTTGGACCGGATCAGCACCAAGGAACGCTCGATGGTCCACGTGCTGATGGGCGGCAAGGCGCTTCTCACCGTGCGTGAGCTCTCGGTGGTGACCGTCACTGAAGAAGGCGGGCGCGCCACGGTTGATCTCCAGTCAGGAAAGGTCGGGCTGGCGGTCGTGCGTGAGCGGATGAAGCCGGGCGATGTGATCGAGGTCCAGACGCCGCATGCGGTGGCGGCGGTCCGGGGCACGGTGCTCGTGGTCGAGATCGTACCCGGTCCGGCGGGGGGAGATCAGCTCGACAGTAGCGGAGAGTCCACCACCAACGTGCACCTGCTTCACGGCAAGCTCGACGTGTCGCTGCGAAGCAATCCAGGCGGGGTCCCTGTCCGTCTCGAAAGCCTTCAGACCGTCACGGTGGCCCGCGATGTGCTCGGAGAGATGCGGCCGCTCGATCTCGCCACAGCCACGGCGGTTACCAACGGCCTGAAACCCGGTCGGCAGGCCATGACGACGATTCCCGAGAGCCTACAGACCGCGGTTGACGAGCGCCAGGGGGTTCTGGCTATCGCGACGGCCGCAGAACTCGCGCGGGGCGGGCAGAGCCGCGAATCGGGCAAGGGACTCGGCGGCAGGACCGCGCCGACGGCCGTAGTCAACGGGGGCGACGGTGGCTCGACTCTGGACGCCATCATTCCCGTGGCCGAGGCAGGAGATGGGTTGATCGGCAGTGTCTTCGGAGTGATCGATGGCAGTGTGAGCAGCCTGGGCAGCAGCGGCAGCGGCATGGGCACCGCCGTGGGCCCGACCTTGAGCGGCAGCGGCGGCAGTAGCTCGGGCAGTGGTGGGGGAGTCCTTGGCAGCAGCGGTCCGGGGTCAGGCTCTGGCAGCGGCGGCAAGGGACCGAGCCTCGGTTCCAGCGGCGGCTTGGTGGGCAGCATATTGGTCCCTGTCACAGGCCTCCCGCTCTTCAAGAAGAAATAAGAGACCTGCGTCTCGATGGACATGGATTCGCCTGGCTCGGGGTCCATGCTCGATCTCGACCAATGACCCGTCATCCCGTCTGGTACGTTCCCGATACGCCGGCGGCGTCACTCCTCGCGGCGCTTCCGGAAGACTTCGAGTGTCTCCCTCTCGCCGACGTCGCTCTGCTTGCGAGCGAGCCGCCAGGCGTGCTGGTCGTCTCCGCGGGAGGGGACGCAAGCGCGCCCGCGCGGGCGGCGGCACGGGCGGTGGGCATGCCCGTGGTGGCGCTCGTCGATGCCGACGCCCCAGAGCCCGTTCCCGGCCATCCGTTCTACGCGTACCTCAGCCCGTCGGTGTCGCCGTCAATCTTGGCGGCCGTCCTGCGGGAGGCGTGCGAGCGCGCGCGGGTGAAGGCGGAAGCCCGCGAAACGGGCCGGCAGCTCGAAGAGCTCACCGCCATCGGCATACGATTGTCGGCCGAGCGCAATCTCGATGCGCTGCTCGCGCTGATTCTCACGAAGGGCCGGGAGATCACCCGGAGCGACGCCGGCTCCCTCTACGTGGTCGAGAAGACTTCGGACGGCGGGCAACGCCTGCGCTTCAAAGTGGCGCAGAACGACAGCGTCCAGGTGCCGCTGAGCGAGTTTACGCTCGCCATCAGCTCGGAGAGCGTGGCGGGGTATGTCGCGTTCTCCGGCGAGATCCTGCGCATCGACGATGCGTACGCTTTGCCCCCGGAGTCACCGTTCCACATCAATACCGAGTTCGACGCGCACATCGGCTATCGCACGACGTCGATGCTGGTGGTGCCGATGAAGACCTCGGAGGGCGAGGTCATCGGGGTGCTCCAGCTCATCAACTGCAAGCGCGAGCCCGGACGGCCCTTGGTCTCTCCGCACGCGCGCCACGACGAGGTGTCGCCCTTTCCCGAGCACTACCCAATGCTCGCGGCCTCTCTCGCCTCCCAGGCGGGGGTGGCGATCCAGAACGCGCAGCTCCTCGAGGAGCTGCGGGTCACCCTGCAGAAGCTCGAAGCCTCCCAGCAGCAGATGGTGCAGGCGGAGCGGCTGAGCGCGCTCGGCGAGATGGCGGCGGGCGTCGCGCATGACTTCAACAACCTGCTCGCCGTGGTGGTGGGACGCGCGGAGCTGTTGCTCGGGGCGGGACAAGAGCCGGCGGTGGCGCGGGATGTCCAGATCATTCGCGAGGCCGCTTGGGACGGCGCTCAGACCGTTCGACGAATCCAGGAATTCACGCGAACGCGCCAGACGCGCCCCTCCGGCCGGGTGGACGTCCCCGACCTGCTGCGGGACGTCGTGGAGCTCACGCGTGGGCGGTGGAAGGACGAGGCGCAGAGCCTCGGCGTCTCGTACGAGGTGCGGGTGGAGAGCGGATCGGTTCCTCCCGTGAAGGGGATCGCATCGGAGCTGCGCGAGGTGTTCATGAACCTGCTCATCAACGGCCTCGACGCCATGGCCGGAGGAGGGCAGTTCGTCTTCCGCGTGTCCAGCGATTCGGAGACGGTGACCATCGCGGCCGAGGACACGGGATCCGGCATGTCGGAGGCGACACGGCGGAAGGTGCTGGAGCCCTTCTTCACCACCAAGGGAGCGCGCGGGACCGGGCTCGGTCTCTCCGTCTCATGGGGCATTGTCAAGCGTCACGGAGGCACCATCGACATCGAGAGCCGCCTGGGCGAGGGCAGCGTGTTCCTCGTCCGCCTCCCCGTGAGCACGCAGGTCCCGGCGGCCGAGGTCCGCGAGTGGACGCCGCGGCCCGCCCGCAAGGCTCACGTGCTCGTCATCGACGACGAGCGCGAGGTGCGATCGGTGCTCCGGGACATGCTCACGTCCATGGGGCACACCGTGGTCGAGGCGGCGAGTGGCGAGGAGGGATTGGCCCGCTGCGAAAGCGAGGCGGTGGATCTCATTCTCGCCGATGTCTCCATGCCTGGCATGTCGGGCTGGGACGTGGCCGCCGCGTGCCGGCGCCGCTTCCCTCGAGTCCCTCTCGGATTCGTCACGGGCTGGGGGGACAGACTGAACCAGGAGGAAGCGATGCGCTTCGGCGTGCGGTTCGTTCTCTCCAAGCCATTCGCGCCGGTTGACGTCCAGACCTTGGTGGCCGGCGTCCTGCTGCCCCCGGGCCGGAGCACGTAGGAGCGATCAGCCGAGATCGGGTGCGCGCTCAGGCAGCTCCACGCGAAAGGTGGCGCCCGGTCCCGCCCTCGTCACGAGAGCCACCGAGCCGCGGTGCTCCTGGGCGATCTCCAGGCAGACGAAGAGACCGAGCCCGGTGCCGATGCCCGCGGGCTTGGTGCTGAAGAAAGGCTCGAAGAGGTGCGCGCGCGCCTCGTCGGAGACGCCGGGTCCCGTGTCCGATACCTCGAAGGCCACGTGTTTCGTCTCCGGTATCGCCAGCGTCTGTATGGAGAGCCGGCGAGGGGCGGGACAGCCCCGCATGGCCTGGATGGCATTGGCGATCAGATGTGCCGCGAGCTCGTGGAGGCGATGCGCGTCGCCCCAGATGGTGGGCAGTCCCTCGGCGAGCGCGAGCACCACGTTCACCTTGGCGCGCTTGAGCGCGTAGTCGAAGAGGTCCACCACCTCCCGCATCACCGGGTTGACGGCCACCTCCCCCCGCTCGCTCGGATAGTCGTGGGCGAGGGCGGAGAAGCGCCGGACGATTTGCCCCGCGCGCTGAGCCTGTTCCGCCATCCGCTGCGCCTGGTCCGCCACCGGCCCCGCCCCCGCCATCTCCTCGATGACCCGGGCCTGGGCGAGGGCTCCCGTGAGCGAACCGTCCAGCTCGTGGGCGAGGCCGCCGAGCAATTCCCCGAGCGCGGCCATCCTCTCGCTCCGGAACAGGGCCTGACGCTGCCGCCGCGCCTCGGTCCGCCCTCGCTTGAGAGTGTCCACGGCTATGACGGCGCCGATGATGACCGGCTCCCCCTTTCGAACGACCCGACGGCCGTCGGCTTCCACGAGAACGATGCCGCCGTCCTTGCGCATGAGCCGGAAGCTCGCGCGAAAGGTCTCGCCGCGAAAACGGCGCTCGAGGTTGCGGGCCACCGTGGGCCAGTCCTCGGGATGCACGACTTCCATGAGCACGACGCTCCCCAAGATTTCGTCCACGGTGTAGCCGGTGATGGTGGCGAGGGCCTGATTCGCGTAGAGGAAGCGATCGCGCGCGGCGACGTAGACGCCCATGAGGGACTGCTGGGCGAGCGCGTCGAAGTACTGCTCCGTTTCCGCGAGGAGAGCGGTGCGGCGCTCCATGACCGTGACGATCTCGTCGAGGGCGCGCGCCATGTCCCCCGGGTGCCGGGCCAGCTCCGCGCGCGCCGTGGGATCACCCGCGGCGAGCCGCCGTGTCAGCTCGACGAGGGAGGCGTCCATGCTCGCGCCCGGGCTCCGGCCGCGGACGGCCACAGCCTTCTGCTCCGATGGGTGTGGGAAGGCACGTGAATCACGTCTCCTGATACAGCGCGGGCGAGGGGGGCGTCAAGCCCGGTGTGCCGAGACTAGGACGAGCGCGGTGGGCCGCTTCCTTTCGTGCCGCCTCCGCCTCTGATCTCCACCTTGACTCCCGGCGAGAGACGGGGCTGGCCGTCCGTGACCACCTGCTCACCCGCCTGCAGGCCCGAGGCGATCACGGAGTCGCTGCCCTGGGTGCGCGCCACCACGACGCGGCGGTTCTCGACGGTGGAATCGGGCTTGACCACGAAGACGTACGGTCCCTGTGCCCCGGTCTGCACGGCCTGTGACGGCACGACGAGCGCGCTGGGATCGACGGCGAGGGTCAGGGTGACGTTGGCGAACTGGCCGGGCCACAGCCGCTTCTCCGGATTGGGGAAGCTCGCCTTGAGTCGCACCGTGCCGGTGGTGGGATCGATGGCGTTGTCCACGAAGGTGACCACGCCGCGCTCGGGTTTCTTCTCGCCGGAGGGCAGGGCCTCGGCGCTGAGCGATCCGGCCTGCATGTATTTCTTGATCTCGCCGAGCTGCTGCTGGGGCACGGTGAAGGAGACGTAGATGGGCTGGATCTGGTTGATGACGAGAAGCGTCGAATCCGACGTCCCCCCTGACCTGACCACGTTGCCCTCGTGCAGCATCAGGCTGCCCGTGCGCCCGTCGAGGGGCGACTTGATCTCCGTGTAGGCGAGGTTGAGCCGCGCCGTCTCCACGAGCTGCTCATCGGCACGCACGAGCGCGCGGGCGGTGGCCACCGCGGCGTGGTCCGCGTCGATGGTGGCCTGGGCCGTCTTGAGCGCGGTCATGAACTGGTCGTACTGCTCGCGCGCGACGAAGCCGCCCACCACCAGCTTCTTGTAGCGCTCCTCTTCGACGCGGGCATTCTCGAGCATGGCCTCGTCGCGAGCCAGATTCGCCTCGGCCTGGCGCACCTGCGCCTGGTGCTGGGACATGGTGGCCTGAGCCTGCCCGAGAGCCGCCTGGAAGGGACGCGGGTCTATGGTGAAGAGCATGTCGCTCTTCTTCACGTCCTGGCCTTCCTTGAAATGCACGCGCACGAGCTCGCCGCCGACCTGGGCCTTGACCGACACGACGGAGAAGGCTTCGACACTGCCGATGGCCTGAATCTGCAGAGGCATCGCCTTCTGCTCGACATTCGCCACGGCCACGGGCACCGGCGCCTGCGGGCGCTGCCCGGACTTCGGCTCGCCCTTCGACTCCGCCTTCTTGGAGCAGGCCCCCGCCGTGAAGACCATGGCGAGGAGCAGCCCCAGCCCCACGGCGCGATACGCAATGGTACAGCGCGACCTCATGAACCCCCGTCTCCTTGCCGTGCCACGACCGGTCCGGGTATCTGCAGGGTGGACTCGCGCCGCCGACGGCTCAGTCTCAATCGGAAGCGCTCCATGTAGAGGTAAACGACAGGAGTAGTGTACAGGGTGAGGAGCTGGGATACCAAGAGTCCTCCCACGATGGTGATGCCGAGCGGACGCCGCAGCTCGGCGCCCACTCCGGAGCCCAAGGCCAAGGGGAGGGCGCCGAGGAGGGCGGCGGCCGTGGTCATCATGATGGGCCGGAAGCGCAGGAGACAGGCCTGATAGATGGCGTCCTCGGCCGACTTGCTCTGATCGCGCTGGACGTCGAGGGCGAAGTCGATCATGAGGATGGCGTTCTTCTTGACGATGCCGATGAGCAGGATGATGCCGATCATCGCGATGATGTTGAGATCCCCCCCGAAGAGAAGAAGGGCGAGGATGGCACCCACCCCCGCGGAGGGCAGGGTGGACAGGATGGTGATGGGATGAATGAAGCTTTCGTAGAGGACGCCGAGGACGATGTACACGGTGATGAGGGCGGCGAGGATCAGGATGGGCTGGCTGGCCAGTGACGCCTGAAAGGCCTGGGCCGTGCCCTGGAAGCTCGCGCGAATCGAAGCGGGCATGTTCATCTGCCGCTCCGCTGCCTGGATGTTCGCCACGGCATCGCCGAGAGCGACGCCGGGGGCGAGGTTGAAGGACAAGGTGACGGCGGGGAAGAAGCTCTGGTGGTTCACGGCAAGGGGGGTCGTCCCCTCGGAGAAGTGAGTGAAGGCGGAGAGCGGCACCTGGTTGCCCGTGCTGGACTTGACGTAGATCGACTTCAGGGCGTCCGGATTCTGCTGATAGGCGGGGGGCACCTCGAGGATGACGTGGTACTGGTTGAGCGGTGTGTAGATGTTCGAGACCTGGCGCTGGCCGAAAGCGTCGTAGAGCGTATCGTCGATGAGCTGGGGCAGGATGCCGAGCCGCGAGGCGGTGTCGCGATCGATGACGAGCGAGGCCTGGAGCCCGCGGTTCTGCTGATCGGTGGCCACGTCGCGGAGCCCTTCCACCGTCCGGAGCTTCGCGAGCATCCGTGGCGCGAAGGCATTGAGCTCGTTGAGGTCCGTGCTCTGTAGGGTGTACTGGTACTGCGCGTTGCTCATACGCCCCCCCACCCGCACGTCCTGCACCGCCTGCAGGAAGAGGGTGGCCCCCGGCACGTGGGCGAGCTTCCCGCGCAGCCGCTGGATCACGAGGTCGACGGAGACTTTCCGCTCCCCCCACGGCTTGAGCACGACGAACATGCGCCCGGTATTCGTCGGATTGCCCGTGCCGCCGGAGAAGGCGACCACGTTGCTCACGTCGGGATCCGCCATCACGGTGTTGACGAACTCCCGCATCTTGTCGCGCATGGCGGTGGACGAGATGTCCTGCTCGGCCTGGATGCTGCCCACGATGCGTCCCACGTCCTGTTGGGGGAAGAGTCCCTTGGGCACGATGGTGTAGAGGTAGACGTTGAGGCAGATCGTGGCCAGGGTGACGGCGATGGTGAACCGCCGGTGCCGAAGGACCCAGCGCAAGGTCCGATCGTAGAGGCCGGCCAGCCCGTCGAACGCCCGCTCCCCGAACCGGTAGAGCCGCCCGTGTCCCGCCGCGCGCTCTGATCGAAGGAAGCGCGAGCACATCATGGGGGTGACGCTAAGCGAGACGAGGAGGGAGATGGTGACGGCGATGGTGAGGGTGACCGCGAACTCGCGGAAAAGCCGACCGACGAGCCCGCCCATGAGCAGGATGGGAATGAACACGGAGACGAGCGAGATGGTCATGGACAGCACGGTGAAGCCGATCTCCCTGGCGCCCCGGAAGGCCGCGGCGAGGGGCGATTCGCCCTCTTCCACGTAGCGCGTGATGTTCTCGAGCACCACGATGGCGTCGTCCACCACGAATCCCGTGGAGATGGTCAGGGCCATGAGGGAGAGGTTGTCCAGGCTATAGCCGCAGAGGTACATGCCGCCGAACGTGCCCACCAGGGACAGGGGCACGGCCACGCTGGGGATGATGGTCGCGGAGACGCTGCGCAGGAAAACGAAGACGACGAGGACCACCAGCACCACGGAGATGAGCAGGCTGATCTGGACATCCTTGAAGGCGGCGCGAATGGAGGTCGTCCGGTCGAGGGCCACCGCGAGCGTGATGGAAGGCGGTATGGAGGCCCGAAGGGTCGGGAGGAGATCGTAGACGCGGTCCACTGTCTCGATCATGTTCGCCCCGGGCTGCCGGAACAGCACGAGCACGACGGCCCGCTTGCCGTCGGCGAGCCCGCCCGTGCGCACGTCTTCCACGGAGCTGACCACGGTGGCCACGTCACCCAGGCGGATCGGGGCGCCCTTCTGGTAGGCGACGATGACCGGCCGGTACTGGTCGGCGTCGAAGAGTTGGTCGGTGGCGTTGATCGTCCACGCCGTGGTGGGGCCGGAAAGCTCGCCCTTGGGAGAGTTGGCGTTCACCCTGCTGAGCCCGGCCCGAACGTCCTCCAGCCCGTAGCCGAGGGCGCTCAGCTGCCCCGGATCGACCTGGACGCGGACGGCGGGCTTGGCCCCGCCGCCTACGAAGACCTGCCCCACCCCTTCGACCTGGGAGAGCTTCTGGGCGAGGATCGAGTCGGCCGCGTCGTATAGCCGACCCACGGGCATGATGTCCGAGGTCAGGGCAAGGATCATGATGGGCGCGTCGGCCGGGTTGACCTTGCGATAGCTCGGATTGTTGGGCAGGTTCTGGGGAAGCTGGCTGCGCGCGGCGTTGATGGCGGCCTGCACGTCGCGCGCGGCCGCGTCGATGTTCCGGTTGAGATCGAACTGGAGCACGACGGTGCTGGCTCCGAGCAGGCTCGTCGACGTCATCTCGGTCACGCCGGCGATGCGTCCGAATTGACGCTCGAGCGGTGTGGCCACCGCGGAGGCCATGGTCTCCGGGCTCGCGCCGGGAAGGACGGCCTGGACCTGGATCACGGGGAACTCCACCTGGGGCAGGGGCGCCACGGGCAGCTGGCGATACGCGATGATGCCGGCGAGCAGGAGCCCCACCGCGAGGAGCGAGGTGCCGATCGGCCGCCGGATGAAGGGCGCGGAGATGCTCACGGCTGCCAACTAGTCTGCGCCCGCCGGCGCGGGCAGCGCGCCCGGGTCGGAGACGCGACGGAACCGCCTGGCGAGCCGATCGAAATACAGGTAGACGACGGGCGTGGTGTAGAGCGTGAGGACCTGGGAGAGGATCAGCCCGCCCACGATGGTGATGCCGAGCGGCCGCCGCAGCTCCGAGCCGGTGCCCGTGCCGAGAGCGAGGGGCAAGCCCCCGAGGAGGGCGGCCATGGTTGTCATCATGATTGGCCGGAAGCGCAGGAGACAGGCCTGGTAGATCGCCTCCGCGGGAGGCTTGCCCGCTTCGCGCTCCGCCTCCAGCGCGAAGTCGATCATCATGATGGCGTTCTTCTTCACGATGCCGATGAGGAGGATGATGCCGATGAGCGCGATGATATCGAGATGCGTGCGGAAGAGCTGCAGGGCGAGAATGGCGCCCACCCCGGCCGAAGGCAGCGTGGAGAGAATGGTGACGGGATGGATGTAGCTCTCGTAGAGCACGCCGAGGACGATGTAGACGGTGATGAGGGCGGCCAGAATGAGGAGCGGCTGGGTGGCCAGGGAGGCCTGGAAGGCCTGGGCCGTGCCCTGGAAGCTGGGCCGGATGGAGACGGGCAGCTCGATCTGCCGCTCGGCGTTCTTGATGGCGGTGACGGCGTGGCCGAGGGCGACCCCGGGGGCGAGGTTGAAGGACAGCGTTACTGACGGAAACTGTCCCTGGTGATTGATGGCGAGGGGTGTCGTGCCCGGCACGAAGCGGGTGAAGGAGGACAGGGGCACCTGCGCGCCTGACGCCGACTTCACGTAGATGCTCTTGAGCGCGTCGGGATTTTCCTGGTAGGCGGGCAGGACCTCGAGCACGACATGGTATTGGTTCAGCTGGGTGTAGATGGTCGAAACCTGGCGCTGGCCGAAGGCGTCGTAGAGCGTGTCGTCGATGAGCTGCGGCACGATACCCAGCCGCGACGCGGTGTCGCGATCGATGTCGAGCATGGCCTGAAGGCCGCCGTTCTGCTGATCGCTCGCCACCTCGCGAAGCTCCGGCAATTCCTTGAGCTTGGCGATGAGTCGCGGCGTCCACTCCACCAGCTCGCGCGAGTCCGCGTCCTCGAGGGTGTACTGGTACTGGGTCCGGCTCACGCGGTTTTCCACTGTGAGGTCCTGCACCGGCTGCATGTAGAGGGTGATTCCCTCCACGCTATGGAGGGCGGTCTGAAGGCGACGGATGATCGCCGTGGCGTCGGCGTGGCGCTCCTCGCGGGGCTTGAGGTTGATCTGGATGCGCCCGCTGTTCGGCGTCATGTTGGTCCCGTCGATGCCGATGAACGAGGAGAGGCTCGCCACGTCGGGATCCTTGAGAATGACGCGAGTGAGGGCCCGCTGCCGCTCGGACAGGGCGTCGAAGGAGATGCTCTCGGGAGCTTCCGAGACGCCGAGGATCACCCCCGTGTCCTGCACGGGGAAGAATCCCTTGGGCACCACCACGTAGAGCACGATGGTGAGGATGAGGGTGCCAATGGTCACCACGAGGGTGCCCGGCTGGTGGCGGAGAACCCACCGCAGAGTCGTCGCGTAGCGATCGATCATCCACGTGAAGGCGCGCTCGGTGAGACGATAGAAGCGGGTCCGCGATGCCTCGTGTTCCCCGCGCAGGATCTTTGCGCACATCATGGGGGTGAGGGTGAGGGAGACCACGGCCGAGACGAGAATGGCCACGCTGAGGGTGACCGCGAATTCGCGAAAGAGCCGGCCCACGATGTCCCCCATGAAGAGGAGGGGGATGAGCACGGCGATCAGGGACACGGTGAGGGAGACGATGGTGAAGCCGATTTGCGCGGAGCCCTTGAGGGCGGCCTGGAGCGGCGAGTCCCCCGCTTCGATGTAGCGCGCGATGTTCTCGATCATCACGATGGCGTCGTCCACCACGAAGCCGGTCGAAATGGTGAGGGCCATCAGGGAGAGGTTGTCGAGGCTGTAGCCGAGCAGGTACATCACGCCGAAGGTCCCCACGATGGAAATGGGCACGGCCACGCTCGGGATGATGGTCGCGCTAAGGCTCCGCAGGAAGAGGAACATGACCATGACCACGAGGGCGATGGTGAGGATCAGGGTGAACTGCACGTCCTCCACGGAGGCGCGGATGGTCGTGGTCCGGTCGGTCAGGGTGGTGATCTCGATGGAGGAGGGCAGGGAGGCCTTGAGCTGGGGCAAGAGGCGCTTGATGCGGTCCACCACCGCGATGATGTTGGCCCCGGGCTGGCGCTGGATGTTCACGATGACGGCGGGCGTCTCGTTCATCCAGGCCGCGAGCTTGACGTTCTCGACGCCGTCGATGATGTTGGCCACGTCGGACAGCCGCACGGGGGCGCCGTTCTTGTAGGTGACGACGATCTGCTTGTACTCGTCACTCGACAGGAGCTGATCGTTCGCCCCGATGGTGAAGGCCTGCCGCGGCCCCTCGAGATTGCCCTTCGCCTGATCGACGTTGGCCTGCCCGAGGACGACGCGCAGGTCTTCGAGGCCGAGCCCGTAGGAGGCGAGCGCGGTGGGGTCGGCCTGCACGCGGACGGCGGGCCGCTGACCGCCGCTGATCGAGACGAGCCCCACCCCGGGGAGCTGGGAAATCTTCTGGGCGAGGTTCGTGTCGGCGAGATCCTCCACGCGGCTCAGGGGCAGCGTGTCCGAGGTGAGGGCGAGGGTGAGGATCGGCGTATCGGCGGGGTTGACCTTGCTGTAGATGGGCGGATTGGGCAGGTCCCGGGGCAGGTAGGTGGAGGCGACATTGATCGCCGCCTGGACCTCCTGCTCGGCCACGTCGATGGGATGCTCGAGGGTGAACTGGAGCGTGATGAGGGAGGCGCCGAAGGAGCTGGTGGACGTCATCTGATTGAGACCGGGGAGCTGGCCGAACTGGCGCTCGAGCGGCGAGGTCACCGATGAGGCCATGACGTCTGGACTCGCGCCCGGGTAGAAGGTGAGGACCTGGATGGTCGGGTAGTCGACCTGGGGGAGGGCGGAGATGGGCAGCTGCGTATACGCCACTCCGCCCGCCAGAAGCACGGCCACGGTCAGGAGCGTGGTGGCGATGGGCTGGAGGATGAAGAGCCGGGATGGATTCACGTCCGCACTCT
>WNFP01001350.1_pt1 | contig 47555 bp, 36 predicted proteins | sample 5400201 | NCBI WGS metagenome assembly WNFP01 (sample SAMN13153355, study PRJNA577476) | soil metagenome | isolation source: 115 cm saprolite under Madrone tree | place: USA:California | collected 2016-06-14 | reverse complement strand
CGCCAACGTCCTCGCCCTCGGCGGCCGCATCGTCACCCCTGAAGCCGCCATCGAAATGGTCCAAGCTTTCCTCACCACCGCCTACCTCGGCGGCCGCCACCAGCGCCGCCTCGACAAAATCGCCGCAATCGAAGAAAACGTAAAACGCTAGGCCGCGAAACAAAATAGGGGACTCGAGTAAATCCTTTTCTTTCTTTCGACCTTCAACTGTCGATCGAAGATCCCGGCCCGGTCGGGACTGTCAACCTCTTCATCCGCCCGCACCAGATTGGCTTTCCTCCATCCCATCCGCTAAAATCGCCTGACCGCCCGCTCAACGAGCGCAAGCTCCCCGAGCACTACGAGGCCATTGCATGAGCCAGAAGACCACCACCTCCAACGACCGCATGAACCGCCCGCTCGATTCAGTCGACCCGCAAATCGCCGGTCTCCTCGGCGACGAAGCCCGCCGCCAGGCCACCGGCCTCGAACTCATTCCCTCGGAAAACCTCGTCTCCGAAGCCGTCCTCGAAGCCATGGGCTCCATCTTCACCAACAAGTATGCCGAGGGCTATCCCGGCAAGCGCTACTACGGTGGCTGCGAGTACGCCGACAAAGTCGAGCAACTGGCCATCGACCGCGCCAAGGAGCTCTTCGGCGCGGAACACGCCAACGTCCAGGCGCATTCCGGCACCTCCGCGAACGTCGCCGTCTACATGTCCACCTTGCAAAAAGACGACGTAGTCCTCGGAATGAATCTTTCCCACGGCGGCCACTTGACGCACGGCCATCCCTTGAATTTCTCCGGCCGCATGTACAAGTTCGTCGCCTACGGCGTGAAAAAAGAAGACGAACGCATTGACTACGATGAAATCGAAAAACTTGCCGCCGAACACAAACCAAAGATGATCGTCGCCGGCGCCAGCGCCTATTCGCGCATCATTGATTTCGAGCGCATCGGCAAAGCCGCAAAATCCGTTGGCGCCCTCTTTTTTGTGGACATGGCCCACATCGCCGGCCTCGTCGCCGCAGGCATCCATCCGAGTCCCGTGCCGCATGCCGACATCGTTTCCACCACCACGCACAAGACGCTGCGCGGCCCGCGCGGCGGCATGGTGCTTTGCAAAGCAGCCTTCGCCAAGGAGTTGGACAAGCTGACCTTCCCCGGCACGCAGGGCGGCCCGCTCGTCCACACCATTGCCGCCAAAGCAGTCTGCCTGAAGGAAGCCATGGAACCCTCCTTCAAGGATTATCAAAAACAAGTTGTCGCCAACACCAAAGCCATGGCCGCCGCCGTCGCCAAACACGGCTTCCGCGTCGTCACGGGCGGCACGGACAACCATCTCTTCCTGATCGAAGTCCATCCCCGCGGCATCACCGGAACGGACGCTGAAAAAGCTCTCGACCGTGCCGGCATCACGGTAAACAAGAATTCCATTCCGTTCGATCCTCTCCCTCCCATGAAAGGCGGCGGAATCCGCCTGGGCAGTCCTTCCGTTACTACGCGCGGCATGCGCGAACCGGAGATGGAACAGATCGGCAACTGGATCGCTGAAATCCTCTCGAACATTGGCAGCGCCGAAGTCGAGCAGCGCGTCCGCAAACAGGTCGCCGAGCTTGCCGCAAGATTCCCGATTTACGAAGCCCGCCTCCGCGGCGGCTCAACCCGCATCGAGCACGCCCACGTTTAGCCAGACGAAAGCTCCAGCTCATAAAGCATGAACATCTTCAAAGCCACCGCCGATTTCGAGCACTGGCTGGCTGGCCAACTCCCCATCATTCGCCAGGATCTCGCCCTCAAGCACCAGCACATGGCGGAGGCCGCTTTCCCTTTCTTTCGCGCCACCTTTTACCGCTGGCTCCAGCTCTGGCCTGAAATTTGTCCTGATCTAGTAAACGCTCCCGCAGTTCTCGGCGTCGGAGATCTGCACATCGAGAATTTCGGCACCTGGCGCGATGAAGAAGGTCGCCTCATCTGGGGAGTGAACGACCTCGACGAAGCGTGGCCCGCGCCGTACGCCCTCGATCTGGTGCGCTTGACCACCAGCGTTTATGTGGCCATCGAAGAAGAACATCTCTGCGTCACAAAGCGTGTGGCCGCCGAAGCGATTGAAGAGGGTTATCGCGACTCGCTGACCGCGGGTGGCAAAGCGTTTGTCCTCGCCGAAGACCATCGCTGGCTTCGCCTGCTTGCCCTCGGCAAGCTCCGCGACCCGGTCCAGTTCTGGGACAAGCTCAAACACCTGCCGCCGTACACCGCCAAGCCGCCGGAAGATGTCCGCAAATTGCTCGAACAATCGCTTCCTTCAGCAGGTCAGGAATATCTTTTGAAAAGAAGAATCGCCGGGCTCGGAAGCCTAGGCCATCCCCGGATTCTTGCCTTGTCGCGCTGGCGGGGAGCGTTCATTGCTCGAGAAGCGAAGGCCATTCGGCCTTCTGCCTGGGTCTGGGCCAAGAAGGCGGCTTCCGCGGAACTTTATTGCGACAAGCTTATGCAGCGTTCGATTCGCGTGCCCGATCCTTGCGTGCGTTTCCACGGACGCTGGGTGGAGCGGCGCCTGGCGCCGGACTGCTCGCGCATTGAGCTCGCTTCGCTTTCCAAAGATCGCGATGAAGCGCGGCTGCTTTATTCCATGGGCTGGGAAACCGCCAACATGCATTTTTCCACGCCGCAAGCAATTGCCAAGGTAAAGCACGACCTTTCTGCCCGGCGGGGACGCTGGCTCCACAAAGCCGCAAAATCCATGCTGGCCGCCACCACGAAAGATTGGAACAAGTGGCGGCGCGATTGGAAACGTCCAGCGCCACGCTAACCACTTTCGGGGTACCTGTCCTCCATTTAGACTCCCCAACTCCAGTGCGGCTGGCCCAAGACTGTCCTCCGGGTCAGTAGATTCTCATTGGATCTACGCGTAGCTTCAAGAAGGACTTGGATGGGAAACCTACTCGCGACCGTGTTACTCGCCGTTCCGCTCATCATCTGGCTGAGCGGGATAATTCTTGTTACCGATTCACAATGGAAGTCGGCGCGACCGAACCGCGCGCCACGCGAAAACTTCCCGCTGTCCCAGAAATCCTATTCTCCTGCAATCGCTTTGCGGCCGGATTCCCGGCGGGCCCCAAAACGGTGAATGAGGTGAGCCGATGATGGATACGGAAGCCTTCCGTGAATTCAAGACCGGATTAACTTTCCTTCGCGACAATTACGCCGTAAAAGCCCTGCCGCACATGCGCCGCGCCGTGGATTTGGATAAGAACAATCCTTATTACATGTCCTACCTGGGTGTGGTGCTGGCGCGCTCGGAAGGAAAATGGGGTGAAGCGGAACGGCTGTGCGACTCCGCCGTTCGAATGAAGCGGAATCAGGCACAGCTGTATTTGAATCTTGCTGAAGTCTATGCCACGGCGGGGAGGCGCGACGACGCCGTTGACGCTCTGCAAACCGGGCTGAAGTATGCGCGCCGCGACATCCGGCTGACCATTGCGATGAACAAACTTACCGCGCGCCGGTCACCGGTGCTGAGCTTTCTGGGCCGCCGGCATCCTATTAACCGGCAGCTTGGAATTTTGAGGCACCGCGCCCTGCGCATCCTCGGACAACAAGCGTAAAACGATCTCTCCACCCCCAAACACAAGAACGGGCGTCCCGATCTTCCGGGGCGCCCGTTCTTGCTTTTATTTGGAGTGTTCGAACGGCTTCCAGGCTCGCGCGAACTAGCGCGAATTGCCAGGGCCAAAATTATAAGAATGCTGGATTCCCATTTCCATGAGGATCTTGATCCCGATGCCGAACATGCCGGTCGGAAGAACGTCCCGTCGAACCACTTCCGCCAGATACTCGCGGGCCATGGAAGCGGGATCTTTCGAATACGGCATGGTAACGAAGAGGCGCATGCCTACTTCATACCCGGCCTCACTGGATTGGAAAAATACCCCGGAGCGGGAAACGCTCACGGATCCGCGCAGGTCTTCAAAGTGGTCCTTATTGGGGTCGGATGGGCGGAGGCGCATCAACTGTGTAATCTTGCAGCGGCGGCTGCCGCGGCGCTCCGTGCGGGAAATCGGCTGCTTTGGGATGCTTCCTGTTGGGTGATTTTTCGTCATCAGATCGTGCTGGGTCGCCATGGGGAAACCGTCTTTCCGGAAAAATACCGGGTCCGATGACAGTGTACGCCCCAGGCAACAACCAAACCTATAGAGGGAACGTACCTGGAAGGAAGTAGGACGCTCCAGGAAAATGGTAGTACGGAAGTACTAGAAAAGGAAGAGAGCGGGGTGTGGAAAACGCAGCGGCAAAGTCCCGGTTGACAACAAGAAGGGGGCAAATAATCCCAATTTGAAGCCGAAAACGGGTCCGGTGCCGATATGAGACCAACGCGAGCAACCGTTATCGCGGACCGGGACCACGAGTTGGTATTTTTTCTGGCAGTCTGTGGGCAAGGACGAAAACGGTGAAAAACCATCTCTGTCGCATGAAGCACACGATCGGCGCAGCGGATCGCCTGGGCACCGAGCAAGTTTGCCGGACGCAAGGCTTGGTGCCGTAGTTTTCACTCTTCAGTTTTCAGTCTTCGCTCTTCGGGCCGACTGAAGCGCGAAATCGATTGCATCGCGTACCTTTCGAAAAAACGGGCAAGCGACAGACGCGCCGGTCAAAGAAACAGTGGACCGCCGAAGAAGCCAGCAAGCAACAAAAACAGGATAGCGCGAACCTATCGAGAGCGAGCGTGTTCGGCAAGCAATGCAGCTTAGGAATGTCTCAGGAGTTTCTTAGCCTCTCAGGTGAACGGTTTGGTCTGCTGTCCGCAGCAGCGGCGCCTCGTGCCCGCGTGCCGATACGGTTTCCTCGGACTGCACTTCGCCATCGCGGACCAGCAGCGCACAATCAAAATTGTTCACCGTGGGGCAAACGTGCCGAGGAAGGAGATGAAGCGCTTCTCCCACCTGCGGACCAGCGGCTCCTCCTTGAAGCGCCATGGGCAGATGCTCTTCACTCGGAGAGAGCGGCGTCAGTTCGGAATGCCCAATGACGACGCACGTGGGAACACCAGCGTCGGCTGATACTGCCTTGTGTCCTGCATCGCAGGTGACAATCCCTGCGCGCGGCCGGCTCACTACCCGCGTCAAAACCAGCACCGCCGGCAGGTAGCCATACTCCTTGGGAAGCTGGGCCAGAGTTGTGGCATCGCAATAAACAACAGTTCCGGGCGAGACGCGGTGGATGAATCCCAAATTGCGAAAGCCTTTGTAGGTTAGTGAGCACGGGAACGTCGGCGTTCCGGCGGTGATCACTTCCGGCACGGTCATTCCACCGCGCTCGATATCGCTCACGACTTTCAGCAAACGATCATAGCCGGCATGCGCCGCAGCGGTCCGCTCGCGCTCATCCAGACTGCCGTATTGGCCGTCATAGTAATGCAGGCCGCGGAACTCCAGTCCCAGGCCAACTATCGCTTTCCCCAAATCCGCAATTCTGCCACTTTGGCTTTGCTCGATGCCGGTGCGATCCATGCCAGGATTGATATCGAGAAAAACTCCCACGCGGCTGCGGCGCCATTGTCCGACTTGTTCTTCGTTCTCAGCCAGGACGGAAATGCGCACCTCCGGGAACTGCTCGGCTATTTCCCGCACACGGCGCGCATTCGCCCCTATGGCAGGATAGGCGAAGAGCACGTCTCCCGCGCCGCCGCGGCAAGCCACCAGCAGTTCCAAAGTCGTCGCGCATTTGAAGTTGCGAACGCCGCGCTCGAGGAGCATACCAAGGGTGTAGCCCAGCTTCGCGGTTTTGATGTGCACTCGCCAGCGATCCGCATTGCCGTCGAGCAACTCCAAGGTCCGCTGGATGTTTGAAGAGACGATTTCAGGATACAACACCAAGGCGGGCGTAAGCACATCCTCGACAGCCGCAACGCGGTAGCGTTGATCCCAGGCAAATTCACTCAGCATGAATTTTTGCGTAGCCATTGCGGTCTTGATGATAGCGCGCAAGTACGGTCCAGTGCCACGGCATAAACAAATTCGATCGCAATGCGGATTGACCGTCTCCATCGCTGATAGTAGTCTCTGTCAACCTTCGTGTCCGTGACGAGCGCCAATCTGGCCGGCCATCCTGATCGATCGGACCTTATTCGAGGTCTGGGACTGTGGGCTGCGGCTGCGATCGTGATCGGCGACACGATCGGCACGGGCATTTTTCTGGTTACCAGCGATATGGCCCGCGCCGTCGGCTCGGCCACGCTGGTTTTTACGGCATGGATTCTCGGCGGTTTCATTGTGCTGTGCGGCGCGTTCTGCTACGCCGAATTGGGCGCGGCATTTCCCAAAGCGGGCGGCCCGTACGTCTACCTAAGCCGCGGTCTCGGTCCTCTCTGGGGATTTCTTTTCGGCTGGATGAGTTCGTTTCTCGATAGGCCGGTGGCAATGGCTACGCTGGCGGCCGGATTTCTACGTTTCCTGGGATTCCTGTTCCCAGTTGTGTCCACCCCCTTGTTCACAAGCCATATTTGGGGATACGACTTCACTTTCACCGTGGCCCAACCGCTCGCAGCGCTGGTCGTGGTGGCAGTTACGGCGCTCAATCACTTTAGTGTGCGCACAGGAGGCGGCATTCAAGTGCTGCTGACCTGCCTGAAGATGGGCACGATCGCGGTGATTGTCATCGCCGGCGTGATTTTCGGAAAGCCCCATGCGATCCAAGTCGCGCCCCAAGTCGGCCACCTGCCTCTGGGGACAATCAGCGGCCTGCTGACGGCGCTGGTCCCTGCCATGTGGGCCTACAACGGCTTCAACGATCTCGGTGACTTGGGCGAGGAAATTGTCCACCCTCAAAAGAACATCCCTCGCGCCATTATTCTGGGACTGCTCACCGTGGGCGGACTGTACCTGCTGGCGAACGTGGTCTACTTTCGAACTTTGCCATTCGCTGAGTTGGCCCAATCTCAGCACGTCGCGTCGGATGTGGTGCAGTCGTTCGCCGGTTCTCGCGGGGCGGCTTGGTTGACGGTAGCCATGGCTATCTCCGCGCTCGGCGCGCTCCACGTTGTTGTCCTAACCGGCGCCCGCATTCCTTACGCCATGGCTCGTGACGGTGTCTTTTTCAAATTCGCCAAGCACGTCCACCCTTCCTTTCGCACCCCCAGCGGCTCGCTGATCTTCCTCGGCTCCGTGGCGGCGTTACTCGCACTCAGCGGGACTTACGAAGAACTGTATTCACTTTTCGTCTTTGCCGGATGGATCTTCTTCGCGTTGAATGCGATTGCTCTTTTTCGTTTGCGTAAGAACGAGCCAAACATGGCGCGGCCGTACCGCGCATGGGGACATCCCTGGACGACGCTCATCTTTTTGGCTGCCGCCGTGGCTCTGACTCTCAATTTGTGGATGGTCCGGCCAGTGCGTTCTTCAATGGGCCTCGCAGTAATATTGGCAGGCGTTCCGTTCTTCTACCACTGGCGGAAGATGACTTCGTAGCTCGGTTTGTGCGATTCTTCTTCGCTACAGGAGTCCGAGGACTGAGGACGATGCTGAAAAAGTTCAAGGATTTGACGGAAAAAGAGATTCTGGCGATCGCCATTGCCGCAGAGGAAGAAGACGGCCGGATTTACGGCGAGTTTGCAGACGCTCTGCGCGACGAGTATCCGTCAACGGCGCAAATGTTCGAAGCGATGCGCGAAGAAGAGGTAGGACACCGCGACCGTTTGTTTGCCATGTTCCGCCACCGCTTCGGCGACCACATTCCGCTCATCCGCCGCGAAAACGTGAAGGGATTTCTGACCAGGAAACCGGTGTGGCTGGTCCGCCCACTGGGCGTAAAGGTCGCCCGCAAGCAAGCCGAATTGATGGAGCTGGAGGCGAGCCGGTTTTATGCGCGAGCGGCGAGCCGGACGACAGACGTCTCCACACGGGAATTGCTGAACAAACTGGCCGACGAAGAGAGAAAACACGAACAGACCGCCGGCGAGCTGGAAGAAAAACATCTTAACGCCAGCGCCAAAGCCAAGGAAGATGAATCGCACCGCAAACTGTTTCTGCTGCAGGTGGTTCAGCCGGGCCTCGCCGGCTTGATGGATGGCTCGGTTTCGACGCTGGCGCCCATTTTTGCCGCGGCTTTCGCGTCGCATAAAAGCTGGGAAGCATTTCTGGTAGGACTGGCGGCCTCAATAGGCGCTGGGATTTCGATGGCTTTTTCGGAAGGCCTTTCCGACGACGGATCGCTGACGGGGCGCGGCTCGCCCTGGCTGCGTGGAGCGGTCACCGGCTTGATGACCACCGCGGGCGGCATCGGTCACACGCTTCCGTTCCTGATCAGCAGTTTTCATGTCGCGATGCTGGTGGCGGTCATCGTCGTGGCGGTCGAGCTGGGGGTAATCAGTTACATCCGGCACCGCTATATGGACACGCCGTTCTTGCAGGCGTCGTTTCAGGTGATTGTGGGAGGCGTTTTAGTCTTCCTGACGGGCTGGTTAATCGGCAGTTCCTAGAAGAGCGGCGTTCAAACCTAAGCTTCCGCTATGAGTGACGGCGTGACGGATTAATCCGTCTGCGTTGCGGGAACCGGTGCGGGGGCGTGTGAGAAAGTACGCCGTAGCCAGGATTGCAAACGGTCCATGTAGATGTACACGACCGGCGTCGTGAACAGCGTCAGCATCTGGCTGAGAATCAGCCCGCCAACAATGGTGATGCCCAGCGGGCGTCGCAGTTCCGAGCCAACACCTGCGCCGAGCGCGAGCGGCATGGCGCCGAGAAGCGCGGCCATCGTGGTCATCAAAATCGGCCGGAAGCGCAACAGACATGCCTTGTAGATCGCTTCGACCGGCGACAATCCCTCTTCCCTTTCCACTTGCACCGCAAAATCAATCATGAGGATGGCATTTTTCTTGACGATGCCGATCAAGAGAATGATGCCGATCAGCGCAATGATATTCAGGTCCGACTTGATGAATTGAATCGCCAGAAGAGCGCCGATGCCCGCGGAAGGAATCGTCGAAAGAATCGTAATGGGGTGAATAAAGCTTTCGTAGAGTATGCCAAGCACGATGTAGACAGCGGCGAGGGCAGTGACGATCAGCACGAGCTGACCGGCAAGCGAATCCTGAAAGGCCTGCGCGGTGCCCTGGAATGTAGCATGTACAGTCGCGGGGACACCAAGTTCGCGCTGGGCGGCTTGGATGTGCTCGACAGCAGGGCCAAGCGAAGCGCCAGGGGCAAGATTGAAAGAAAGCGTGATGGCCGGGAAGATGCCCTGATGGTTGACCGAAAGGGCGGTGTTGGAGTGCTCGTACTGGGCGAAAGCGCTCAGCGGAACGAGCTTACCGGTCTTTGAAGGAACGTAAACGGACGCGAGCGCTTGCGGCCCCGGCTGAAATTGCGGCGCAACCTCCAGCACGACGTGATACTGGTTCAGGCCTTTGTAAATATTGGAGACCTGGCGCTGGCCAAAGGCGTCGCTGAGGGTATTGTCAATGTCCTGTACGGCGACTCCGAGACGCCCGGCGGTGTCACGATCGATGACGATAGCGCTTTCTAGGCCGTGCATTTGCTGGTCGGAATTGACGTCGCGCAGTTCGGGAATCTTTGCCAGACGCTGCTGAAGAATGGGCGCCCAGTGAGTAAGATCGTTGAGATTGTCGGCTTGCAGGGTGTATTGGTATTGCGCGGCGCTTCCCCTGCCGCCGACACTAAGGTCCTGAACTGCCTGCAAATACAAAGCGGCGCCCGGGATTCCGCTGGTCTTTGAGCGAATCCTCCCGATGACCTGATCGGCGCTGAGCTTTCTCTCGTTGAGTGGTTTGAGCTGAGCAAACAGGCGGGCCGTGCTGCCGCCACTGCCGCCACCAGTGAAGGAAATTGCCGTGTCCACGGCTGGATCTTGCGCAACAATATCGGTAAAAGTGCGCATCTTCTGGGACATGGCCGCAAAAGAAAGATCCTGGTCGCCTATGATGCTGCCATTGATGCGGCCAGTATCCTGCTGCGGGAAGAAGCCTTTGGGCGTCTGGTAGAAGAGATAGGCATTCAAGCAAACCGTGCCGATGGTAACCAGCAAGATCAGGAACTGATGGCGAAGCACCCAGCGCAGAGAGAAATCGTATGTGCGGTGCAGACGATTAAAAGCGTTTTCGGAAAAGCGATACAGCCTGTTGTGTTTGCCCGATTCGTGACGCAGGAAGCGCGCGCACATCATGGGCGTAGTTGTCAGCGATACGAAAAGGGAGACACCGATGGCCACGCTGAGAACGACAGCAAACTCTCGGAAAAGACGGCCAACGATGCCACCCATCATCAAGATCGGTATAAAGACGGCGACCAGCGAAGTGCTCATCGAGAGCACCGTAAAACCGATTTCGCTGGCGCCTTTCATGGCGGCAGCGAAGGGCTTCATGCCTCCTTCGATGTGACGCGCGATGTTCTCGATAACTACGATCGCGTCGTCCACAACGAAGCCCGTGGAAATCGTGAGGGCCATGAGCGATAGGTTGTCCAGGCTGTAATGGCACAGATACATCACGCCAAAAGTTCCGATCAGCGAAAGCGGCACGGCTACGCTGGGAATGATGGTGGCCCAAACATTCCGCAGAAAAGCAAAGACCACAAAAATCACGAGGATGATGGAAATGATGAGCGCGACTTCCACGTCGTGGACCGACGCTCGGATCGTGGTAGTACGGTCAACGGCGACGCCCAGATGGAGAGAGGGAGATATAGACGCGCTGAGGAACGGAAGAAGCGCGGTAATGCGGTCTACCGTCTCGATCATGTTGGCGCCGGGCTGGCGAAAAATGGCCAGAAGCACGGCGCGCTTCCCGCGTGAAAGTCCCAGGTTGCGCGTGTCTTCGACGGAATCGGCGACCTCCGCAATATCACGTAATCGCACGGGAGCACCCACGTGCCCGGCAACAATCAGCGGCTGATATTCGTAGGCCTTGAAAAGCTGGTCGGTATCGGAAACGGCCCACAATTGCTTTTGGTCCGAAAGCGAACCTTTTGCCAAGTTGGCGTTGGCGGCTTGCAGCGACTTGCGAACCGTCTCCAAACTGATTCCGTAGCTGTTGAGTTGATTCGGGTTTACTTCGACGCGCACCGCGGGGCGGGCGCTGCCCCAGGTAAACACCTGGCCGACACCTTCGACCTGTGCGAGTTTCTGGGCGAGGATGGAATCGGCGGCATCGTAGATTTCCGCCGGCGGAATATTGTCCGAAGTCAAGACCAGCAGCATGATGGGAGCATCAGCCGGATTGACCTTGCGGTAGGTGGGCTGGCCGGGAAGATCTGCCGGAAGCTGGCTGCGAGCCGCGTTGATGGCGGCCTGAACGTCGCGCGCGGCGGCGTTGATGTCTCGATTGAGATCGAACTGCAGCGTTATGCCCGTGTTGCCAAGGCCGCTCGAGGAAGTCATTTGTGTGACGCCGGCGATGCGGCCGAATTGCCGTTCCAGCGGCGTAGCCACAGCGGAGGCCATGGTCTCCGGACTCGCACCCGGCAAGCCGGCGCCGACAGAAATCGTTGGAAAATCAACTTGCGGCAGCGGCGCGACCGGCAGGAATCGGAATGCAACAACTCCAGACAGAAGTATGGCGATGGTAATCAGCGACGTGGCCACCGGCCGTCGGATGAATGGCGCCGAAAAGTTGGAAGAAAAATTCACCGATCAATCTCCAGGCGCCGATTCGTGCGCGGGCTCCTCGATCGCGTTGCCAACGTGAAACGAGAAGCGATGCGCTAGCCAGTCAAACGCCAGGTAGACCACGGGCGTGGTGTAAAGCGTCAGCAGTTGGCTCAGAATCAGGCCGCCGACGATGGTGATGCCCAGCGGGCGGCGCAGCTCGGAACCGACTCCGGTGCCGAGCGCCAGTGGCAAACCACCGAGAAGCGCCGCCATGGTAGTCATCATGATGGGACGAAAACGCAGCAGGCATGCTTCATAAATTGCATCGACCGGCGTCTTCCCTTCTTTGCGCTCTGCCTCCAGCGCAAAGTCAATCATCATGATGGCGTTTTTCTTTACGATGCCGATCAGCAGGATCATTCCGATCAAGGCAATAACGCTGAAATCCGTGCGGCAAATCAGCAGCGCCAGGATGGCGCCGACACCAGCCGAGGGAAGCGTTGAAATGATCGTTATGGGGTGAATGTAGCTCTCATACAAAACGCCGAGAACAATATAAACCGTGATCACCGCCGCCAGGATCAGGATGGGTTCATTCGAAAGTGAATTCAGGAATGCCGCCGCCGTGCCCTGAAACGTGCCTTGTACGCTTGGCGGCATGTTCAGGTCCTGCTTGACCTGGTTGATGGCGGTCACAGCGTCGCCCAGCGCGGCATTGGGCGCCAGGTTGAAGGAAAGCGTCACCACGGGAAACTGTCCCTGGTGATTCAGCGCCAGCGCCGAGGCGCCGGGCTCAAAGCGCGTGAAGGCACTCAGCGGAACTTGTGTGCCGTTCGAGGATCTTACATAAATACTTTTCAGTGAATCGGGATCTTGCTGGAACTGCGGGTCCACTTCGAGGACCACGTGGTATTGATTCAATTGCGTGAAGATGGTGGACACCTGGCGCTGGCCGAACGCGTCGTAGAGCGTATTGTCAATGTCCGCGGGAAGAACACCAAGCCGCGAAGCGGAGTCGCGGTCAATCGTGAGCGCGGCAACCAGGCCCTGATTTAGCTGGTCGCTGGCAACGTCGCGAATTTCCGGAATCGCTTTCAGTTTATCGATGAAGTGCGCCGTCCAGTAAGCGAGCTCCTTGGGGTCAACGTCTTCGAGGCTGTATTGAAATTGCGTTCGGCTCACGCGGTCTTCCACGGTCAAATCTTGAACCGGCTGGAGAAAGAGAGAAACGCCGTCCACTTTGGCAAGTTCGGGCTGCAGGCGGCGGATGACGTCCGAAGCGCTGCCATCGCGCTGCGCCAGCGGCACGAGATTGATCTGGATGCGCCCGCTGTTGAGCGTGGTGTTTGTGCCGTCGATGCCGATGAAGGAAGAAAGACTTTGCACTGCCGGGTCCTTCAGGATCACCGCAGCAAGTTCCTGTTGCCGCTGCGCCATCGCGGCGAACGAAATATTTTGCGCCCCTTCGGAAACGCCCAGAATGACGCCGGTATCCTGAACCGGGAAAAATCCCTTGGGTACGTAAATATAAAGAAGAATGGTGCCGACAAGAGTGCCTACAGTCACAAGCAGTGTGGTGCTGCGAAATCGCAGCACAAATTGCAGCGTGCGGCCGTAGAAGGCGATAACAGCGTTAAATGCGTCTTCCGACTTGCGGTAAAACCAGCCCTCATCTTCCTTTTTGTGATGGCGCAGAAGCTTGGCGCACATCATCGGAGTCAGCGTCAGGGAAACGAACGCGGATACGAGGATGGTAACGGCCAGCGTCACCGCAAATTCGCGGAAGAGCCGGCCAACGATGTCTCCCATGAACAAAAGAGGGATGAGCACGGCAATCAGCGAAACCGTGAGCGAAACGATCGTGAAGCCGATTTGCTCGGAACCCTTCAGCGCCGCTTGCAGCGGAGTCTCCCCTTCCTCGATGTAGCGGCTGATGTTTTCGATCATCACGATGGCATCGTCCACGACGAAGCCGGTCGAAATCGTGAGCGCCATCAGCGAGAGATTGTTCAAACTGTAGCCGAGAAGATACATCACCGCGAACGTGCCAATGAGAGAAAGCGGAACCGCGATGCTGGGGATCACGGTGGCGCGCACGCTGCGGAGAAAAAGAAAAATAACCATCACTACCAGGCCGATGGTCAGCACGAGCGTGAACTGCACGTCATTCACGGAAGCGCGGATCGTGGTAGTCCGATCGGTGAGAATTTCCACTTTTACAGAAGCCGGCAGCGCCCCTTTCAATTGGGGCAGAAGTTTTGTTACGCGGTCGACCACGGCGATGATGTTCGCGCCGGGCTGCCGCTGAATGTTCAGAATGACGGCTGGATTCTGATTGGCCCAGGCGGCTTGCTTCACATTCTCCACGCCGTCCAGAACCGTGGCGACATCGGTGAGCCGCACCGGAGCCCCGTTGCGGTAAGCGACAATCACCGGGCGGTAGCTGTCGCTGGAGATCAACTGATCGTTTGCTCCGATCGTATAAGCCTGGTGTGCACCGTCAAATGTGCCCTTGGCTTGATCCACATTCGCTTGACTCAAGGCGGTCCGCAGATCTTCGAGACTGAGTCCGTAAGAAGCGAGGGCCGTGGGATTGGCCTGAATACGAACGGCCGGGCGCTGGCCGCCGCTGATGCTGACGAGTCCAACGCCGGTAAGCTGAGAGATTTTCTGCGCGAGCGTGGTGTCGGCAAGATCCTCGACTTTGGAGAGCGGCAGTGACGTGGATGTCAGCGACAGCGTCATGATCGGCGCGTCCGCAGGATTGACCTTGCTGTAGATCGGCGGATTGGGAAGGCCCTGCGGGAGAAGATTGGAAGCTCCATTAATGGCGGCCTGAACTCCCTGCTCAGCCACGTCAATGCTCAAATCCAGATCGAATTGCAGAGTAATGATCGAGCTGCCGAAGGAACTCGAAGAGGTCATCTGGTTCAACCCGGGAATCTGGCCGAACTGGCGCTCCAGCGGAGAAGTGACCGACGAAGCCATGACGTCCGGACTGGCCCCCGGATAAAAAGTCTGGATTTGAATTGTGGGGTAGTCCACTTGCGGCAACGCGGATATGGGCAGTTGGCGGAAGGCCACCCAGCCCACTAGCAGGACGCCAACCATCAGAAGCGTGGTGGCGACCGGCCGCAAGATAAACGGCCGAGAAGGATTCATCGCCGGGACCCTGCGGCGCCGCCCTTCGCAGGACTTCCCGCTTGAGGCGCGTTTTGCGCCGGTAGGGGAGAACCGGGATTGCGGCCCGCGCCCTTCCCGCCGCTCGAAGTGCTGGGATTTATTTTTGTTCCATCCTGCAGCTTGTCCTGGCCGTCGATGACCACCAGGTCACCGGCATTCAATCCGGCGCTCACGCCCACGCTGTCGCCGGTAGTCTGCGCGATGGTTACGGGAGTGATCTTTGAAATCGTGTCCTTGTTTGCAGAATCTTTCGCCACGGCGTAGACGTAAGTTCCCTGCGGACCTCGCTGAATGGCCGCAGCCGGAACGATGGTGAGATTGTGTTTGGTGTCCACAAGAAGATGAACGTTCACAAATTGGTTGGGGAACAACGAGTTGTCGGCATTCGCAAAAATGGATTTCAGCTTATAGGTCCCGGTGGTCGAATCAATCTGATTGTCGATCGTCTGAAGTTTTCCGCTGGCAATTTTCGCGGTGTCGTCGCGGTCATAAGCATCGACGACAAGTTGAACACCCGAGCGAAGTTTGGCGTTTACATCAGGCAGTTGATCTTGCGGCAGGCTGAAAATCACCGATATCGGCTGGAGCTGCGTTATCACCAGGAGTCCGGTGGTGTCGGAAGCATGCACGATGTTTCCGGCGTCCACGAGGCGCAGCCCGATTCGACCGCTGATCGGCGCGGTGATGCGTGAATAAGTGAGCTGCAGCTTGGCGTTGTCAATTTGGCTCTGATCCGACGCAATGGCGCCATCAAACTGGCCCACCAGCGCGGCCTGCGTATCCAGTTGCTGCTGTGGAATCACGCCTTCTTTGAACAGAAGTTTGAAACGCTCGAGATTCACTTCGGCGTCTCTGCGCTGCGCCTGATCTTTCGCCAACTGCCCCACAGCCTGCGCAAGCTGAACTTGAAAGGGGCGCGGATCAATCTGGGCGAGAAGATCTCCTTCGTGGACGAACTGGCCTTCCTTGAACGCAATACTGATGAGCTGGCCGTCTACACGACTGCGAACTGTTACGGTGTTGAAAGCGGTGACGGTGCCAAGGCCATTGAAGTAAACGGGCAAATCGCCACGCTGGGCGGTGGTGACGACAACCGGAACAACCACGCCACCTGCACCAAACCCTCCCTTGCCTTTGCCTGCGGTTCCGGGAGTGGCGGCGTCGGCTGTCGCGCCGGCGTTTCGCGAATTGCGATAATACCAGCCACCTAGAACGACAACGCCAAGCACGACAATCCAGACCCACCAGCGGCTCTTGGATCGCACGGCCGCCGCGGTTCGAGTCCCGGGCTCGGGAAGGTCTATGGAGTTGAGTTGACCCATTCGTTCGCTCCTGTCATATATCGCGGTTGTGCGAGCGAGTCTGTCTCAGACAGGACTTTCGCAAAATGAGGCTGAGGGCCGCTCCGGATGGTGCGGAGAGCCTGCCGGATACTATAGCCTACGCTTAGATAAGACGGCTTTTGAAGGCGAATGGTTACGAAGGGCCCCCAGGTCACGGCAGAGGTCAAGGGGGGAGGCCGGGCCGCCAATCCGGGCGGAAGCCCTGCAGAATCTTGAAATTGGGGGTGCAGAAAAGGCACTGAGAAAGTAGACTGTCGCGAGAAAGTGCTCGCTCCGGAAGATGGAGCCTCGAATCTGGAAGGCTAGGAGACAACGACAATATGTTCAAGGGCTTGGTCCTCGGGATTTTGCTGGGCGTTCTGCTGATTGCGGGAAGCGTCTACTTCTACTTTTCTTCCGGTCGCGCGCCGGTGGCTACGTCTGCGCCACCCATGCCCATGGAAAAGACTCTCGCACGCATTGGACTGCACGCATATCTGGATAAACTCCCGCACCCCGCGCCGCAGGTGCCCGTGGATGAAACCAATTTGGTCGCGGGAGCAAAGATTTATAAGGAGCAGTGCTCGGTGTGCCACGGACTTCCAGGTGAGCCCAAGGGAGCGATTCAACAGGGAATGTACCCCGTGCCGCCACAGCTCTTTCACGGCACAGGAGTGACGGACGACGACGCGTGGGAGTCATACTGGAAAGTAGAAAACGGAATTCGCATGACCGGGATGCCCGGATTTAAGGGGCAACTGACGGAGACGCAGATCTGGCAAGTGAGCGTGCTGGTAAAGAACGCGGACAAGATTTCAGACGCGGTGAAGAAAGAGCTTGCAGCGGGCGCGTCCACTCCGATGTCCATGGCGATGCCGGATAGCACGCAGGCGCCGAAGAAAAAATAGTTCGACTTCAGAATCCTACTCGGCGGACTGAGAGCGTTCGCCGGCGCGGCGCAACTCAGGAAAATTCCAGGCCCACAATCCGGTTACGAGGAGTGTGCCCAAACCACCCAGGACAACGGCGGGGACAGCGCCAAACCGCTGGGCGGTAAGACCGGATTCGAACTGGCCAAGTTCGTTGGAAGTGCCGATAAAAATCATGTCCACGGCGTTCACTCGGCCTCGCATTTCTTCGGGCGTGCCAACTTGAATAAACATCTGGCGAACGATGACGCTAACCATGTCCGTTGCGCCAACGAGGAAGAGCGCGAGAAGCGAAAGTGCAAGGCTTCGCGAGAGGCCGAAGAGAATCGTGGCGACTCCGAATCCGGCCACGCACCAGAGCATGGTTGATCCGGCCCGGCGGCCCAGTGGTCTGTGGGCGATGAAAATCGCCATGCATGCGGCACCTGCGGCGGGAGCGCTGCGAAGAATTCCCAAACCCCACGGGCCAGTTTCCAGAATTTGTTTGGCATAGACCGGCAATAGCGCCACGCTGCCCCCGAGCAAGACAGCGAAGAGGTCCAGGGAAATCGCACCAAGGATCAGTTTTTCGCGCCAGATATAATGCAATCCCGCCAGCGTGGTATTCCAGGTCACAGGCTCGGGAGTACGCGAGAGGGATTGCAACTTGATTTGCGTGGCGGAGAGCGCGGCCGCGCAAGCGGCGATAAAGCAAAGTGCATAGACGGCGGCGGGACCTCGAGAGCCCGCGTAAACAATGCCTCCCAGTGAGGGGCCAAAGACAACAGCACACTGAAAGATGGTAGAGGCCCAGGCGACAGCGTTAACAAAGTCTTTTTCGGGGACCATCTGAGGCAGCAGCGAGCGGCTCACGGGCCCATTGAAGCATCGCGCGATACCCAGAAGGAGGAGTACGGCATAGATGGGATAGACGCTATGGACTCCGCGAAGAGTGAGCACAAGTAAGGAGCCGGCACAAAGGGCCGATCCGAGGTAACACGTAACGAGCACGCGGCGCCTGTTGAAGCGATCCGCAACATGGCCTGCAACGAGGAACAAGAGAATGCTCGGGAGAAACTGTGCCAAGCCGACGAGACCGAGATCGAGCGGTTTTTTTGTGATTTCGTAGACCTGCCAGCCCACAGCGACAGATTGCATCTCTCCGGCTAGGACAATGAAAAAACGCCCCGACTGAAAAAGAACGAAACTTGGATACGTGAAAGCGACTCGCCCGGCGGAGCTGAGGTTCTCAGATGCGGTCATCGCATCCTACTGTGCCACAAAACCAAATAGAACGAGAACCGCAGAAGAGTGGTGCGAACGTCAGTTTGTGTACACAGAATATTTTCAGTACTAGTGGCAGGCGCCGGTGCCGGAATCGGTAAAGCTCTTCCCTGCTTCCGGAATGAATTGCCAGTCGTAGCCGCCGGGCTTAAGAGTGACCTTCAAGACGCCGAAGGCTGTGGCATCACGAACTTCGCTGTTGCGTATTGGCGGGCCGAATGGACGATGGTTCTTGCCGCCCGTACCTACCACGAATTCGCGAATGCCCCGCGCGGGATCGGCAGCGCCATCGGGCTGTTGCGGAGCGAACCGTTCGTAATCATGATCATGACCGCCGACAATCACGTCGGCATTGGCTTCATAGAGAGCCTGCCAGAGAGCCTTCACGGTCAAATCGTTACCATGCGCGCCACCGGAACTGAACAAGGGTTTGTGCCAATAGGCGAGCGTACACGCGGCAGGATTGGCGGCGAGATCGGCGCGCAGCCACTTTTCCTGCGGGGAGCCGGAGTCGCAGCCGCCGACGTCCTTGCATTCGCTATTCAGAACGATGATGTGCCAGGTTCCGAGCTCGTAGCTGTAGTAACCGGTCTTGGGGTCACCTGCAGCGGCACCAAAATAATCGAAGTATGTCGTAACACTTGAAATTTTCCTTGCTGCCGTCAGGATAGGCGAGGTCGCCGGGGACCATGACAGTGCCGGGAATCTGCTCGAGCAATTCTGCGGTGGCTTCTGCGCCGGAAAGATCCTTGCAATCAGCGACGTCGCCGGCGCCAACGAGAATGGCGGCTTGGTCGCCGGCCGAAGCAGATGCGGCCGATTTTGCATGATTGTTAACAGAGCCGACAAGAAAGCTTGCGACCAAAGCAAACGCCACGATAAGAGTTGACTTCACTAAAGACCTCACGGGAAATGAGCAGCGCACCGCAGACTGACCGGAACCATAGGACATCGTTCCGCAAACTTCAAGCGTGGGTCAGTGTAGTTATTCTTGTCGTGCATCATATTTATGGAGCGATCCGGAGCGCCTTTTGCCAATGCACCGACCGGCGAAAGAAACCAGAAATAGTAGTTCGTCGTCACGCCCACTTCTTGACGGGAGATCCTGATTACATAGACCTCGGGCGCGTCCGACTGTCTAGAATACAACATGATGTTGCCTTGTGAACCGCGGTACAGCCTCGCCTCCTTGAGGGGTGCACCATTCGATTCAATTCGAGCTGACCAAACTCGAGACCAGAAGCAAGGTCTAAGTCTCCAGATGAGGGTCACGACAACGGTCAAAACGATCGCTGCGGTAATAGGCCAAAGGCGTCGCATCTGCAATCTTAAGATCGAGTAGTGGGAGACCCCTTGAATAGGTGATCCTCATGAGGCCTCCGTTTCCTTATTTTTCATGCGTTGGGGACCAGCGGGCGCCCGCGGCGATGGTGGGCCTGTAGAATTCGCGCTGGAGCATGTATTGAGGGCTTCCGTTGTAAAAACCGAAGACCTCGTTGTTGATGTTGAGCCCATAGATGACGAAACTGAGGCCATGAGCGAGCTTGACGCTGCCCTGCGCATCAAACTGCAGATGGGGGTAGAAGTAATTGTCGCCGAATGGACCGGGCGTGCCATCTCCATAGCCAGCGATATTGGCAGCGTTATAGGAGAGCCCAACGCGAATCGACACGCGGCCGCGATCGTAGGTGGGGCTGATGTTCCAGGTGTGCGGCGCGTTGCGCACGAGCCGAGGGTGATCGGTGCGACCGAAGTCGGGACCAAAGGACGTGCGCGAAGCCGTGTAACCGTAGTTTGCCGAGATTCCCAGACCAGAGAAGGCCCCGGGCAGGAATGTGAGGTGTTGCAAGTAAGCGGCTTCGAAACCATTGATCCATGCGCTGCCGCCGTTCACAGGCTGAGTGACCCTACATGTTGTCGCCGTAGAACAAGTAGAACTACCAAAGGTTCCTGTAGTGACATTATTAAATGTGTGGGAAATGATGGGGTCGGTCAGGTTTTTGTAAAAATAGCCGGCGGTAATGATTCCGAAGGGGTTCAGGTAGTGCTCAAAGAGCAGATCGACGTTATCCGCCAGCTCGGGTTTTAGATTTGGGTTGCCAAGGGTAACAAGGATGGGGTTGGCTGTATTGTCCACCGACAACGCCTGGGCAATATCCTGCGGATCGGGGCGGGAAAAGCCACGGCTGTAGACGAGGCGAAGGTTCGTGTCGTTCTTGAGGGCAAAACGGAGGGAAGCACTCGGTAACACTTTTGTGTAAGAACCGTTGAGCTTGGTGTTACCGAGGAAATTGCCGTTGGCATCGAATACCGGCGTAACCGTATCGAGATTCGTGCCCTCGAAACGAACGCCTGCAACGAGACGGATTTTATTGAAATCAATGGTGTTCATCACGTAGCCGGCGCTGACCTTCTCAACAAAATCAAACTGGCTGGAAGTGTCTTCCGACAGCGTGTAATTGCCGGGATTCGCGGCGAGGTCCGCGGTGAAGGCTTTATAAGTGTCGAAGAAGGCGGGGTTGGGGCCCAATTTGTAGGCGGCGCTGTAATAATTGTTATTCGTCAGCTTGTTGGGGAATTGCGACAGGAGAAGGGGCGTGCCCGTGCCGTTGGGCGAAAAGTTATCCGTAAAGGTGTTGGCAAATTTGTGAGCGTTGCGGAACTTGCCGCCGATTTCAACCGTAGAGAGGTGGGATCCCAAATGATAGCGCTTGGCAGCGGCACCGGTGCCCTGGAGATTCAATTGAGCGGTGAGGCCATGGTTGATCTGCATGCGGTGCAGAGGGAAATTGCTTTGGTTGGTGTACGCCTCTGTGAAGCAGGCAGGAGTCCACTGAGGTAGGTAGAGGCTCTTGGTGTTAGCCAGATCATACTGGCAGGAACTGGCGGGCAGACCGTCGGCGTTGAAAGATGCCGTACGGTCACCGACCTGCCCGACCTGGCTAGAACGAGCCGCGGAAATATCCCAAGCGTACCAGGTCGTCGTGAGGACATGCTTCCCCCCCATCAGAACGCTTCCAACAGCATAATCAGGACGACGGATCTGGTCGTTGAAGGACGGGACGCCGGTGCAGGGTACGGTCGTTAGCCCAGTACCTGGATCGGTCGCGCAGCCGTTGGAACCCTGAAGGGCGATCCCCTGGGTGTTGTCCGTGAGCGAGTACACCCAGCGGTCACCATAATTGTGAAAATCGGAGTACAGGCCACGAATATAGATGGTCGATCCGTCTGACGGCTTGAAGTCGAGACTTCCGGCCAGCCCCCAGCGGCTGCGGTAATAGCGGTATTCCCGGACATCAATGGCCTCGAAGTAGCGCGCAGAGTTACCACCCGGGAATGTAGCGATATCCGGAACAGGTTCGAGGTCGTCAATCCCGCGGCCATTCCAATCGTATGTGCCACCAATGAGGGCTCCGAGGCGCTTGTTGGCACCGAAGCGCTTCCCGACAGTCCCGGCTGTTTCAACCAGTCCGCGGCCGTTTACGATTGGCGTGTATCCGCCCATCCCGCTAACGCTAACGGTAGGACGCTCGCCCGCCGTCTTGGTCACAAGATTTACGGAGCCACCGATGCCATCGGGGTCCATGTTGGCTTGCAAGGTCTTGTTGATCTCCACGGATTCGACGATGTCGGCGGGAATGGCATCCAGCTTGATTTGGCGGACGCCGGATTCCGGGGAAGGGGTATTGATGCCGTCGATAGTGACGTTAGCAAGGCGCGGCTCGGTTCCGCGAATCTGTACGTACTTGCCTTCGCCTTCGTCGCGCTCGATGGTCACACTGGGCAAACGGCCGAGGGCATCGGCCATATTGGCGTTCGGCAAGCTGCGAATCACGTCCGCTGGAAGAACCTGGACAATGTTGTCGGCGGTCCGCTCGCGGTTGACGGCTTCGGCTTCGGCGGAGGCACGCTCGGCGGTGACCAAAACTTTAAGATTCTGCGACTCCACGTCGAGTTTCGCATCCACGTTCGCGGTTTGCCCAGCGGTGACGGTCACTGTTTGCGTGAAGGCCTCGAACCCCACGTAGGAGACCGTGACGGTGTAGCTTCCAGGCTCAAGATCATTGATGAAGAACTGGCCGCGAGCGTCGGACACGACGCTTATACCTATGGGCTGCACGGTAACCTGGGCGCCAATCAACGCGGCGCTCGAACTATCCGTGACGCGCCCGCTGATCGTTCCTTTGCCTCCCTGCCCCTGCGCAACCGGGATGAACGCTGCCGAGCAGACTAGAATGAACAGAAAAGTGCAAACTCTTCGCATAGCAACTCCTTCAAATTTGGAATGCAAAAACTTATGGTCTTGCGGCGAACCATCTGCAAAGTTCACCTTCGACAAGGGATTTCAGCGATCACATTTCCAAGTACACACCGAAGGCGCGGCTAGGGCGAGTTAACGCGAGATTTATGACTCGCAGATGAAAGGAAGATGAGAAGGATGTGAAACGAGCAACCTCGCGGTTTGCCGTCGTGTGAAAAAAATTACACCGCCAAGTTCTCAGAAGCCCTGGATTATTCGTGCGCGGCTGTTCTGGGCATCAGGTAGTAATGAATAGCGGGCGTAAAGATCAGCGAAAGGACCATGGAACTGAGGATGCCGCCGACGACAGCGATGGCGAGAGGCTTTAGCATGGCAGAACCGGCGCCGATGCCAAAAGCGAGGGGCAGCATGCCGGCAATGGTCGCCAGCGCGGTCATGGCAATGGGGCGGAGGCGGCGGCGTCCGGCCTGAATCATGGCCTCTTCACCGCTGTATCCAAGCACGCGAAAACGCTGCTCCGCATCGAGGAGGAGGATACCGTTTTTAGCGACGATGCCGATGACCATGATCATGCCCATGAAGGAAGCCACGTTGAAGGTAGTACGGGTGATAAGAAGAGCGAGAAAGCCACCGAAGCTGGAGAGAAGCGCGGAAGCAAGAATCGCCGAGGGCGCCGAAAAGGTGCGAAATTCCAAGAGCAGAACGGCAAAGAGGAGAACCAGAGCCAAGAGCAAGACCATCAGGAGATCGTTGAAGGATTTTTGTTGCTCCTGATACAACCCGCCATATTCGATTCGAATCGAGGCTGGAAGGTGGAGAGCGTCGACGGCTTTTTTGACGGCGGCCATACCGTTTCCCAAGCCTACGCCTTCGAATCGGCCGGTGACGGCGACCAACCGTTGCAGATTTTCGCGACGAATCTCAGTCTGGCCGGGATCAGTGATGACTGCAGCCAGCGAGCCCAGCGTCGCTGTATGGCCCGTCGAGCTGGTGACCAGGGTGTTGCTCATACGGTCCAGGGTGGAACGACTCTGTTCGGGGAAGCGCACGCGAATGGTGTAGGCGCGATCGTTGACGATTACGGGCGTGGCTGCCGGCTCTCCTTCGAGAATTGCGGCGGCGTCCACGGCCACTTCTTCGGCGGTGAAGCCGGCGCGCGCGGCAATCATGGGATCGATTTGATAAGTGACGGCGGGGCCGCTCGTGGTGTTCACGAGGCCGTCGAGGACATCCACAACGGGGTGAGCTTTTCCGAGTTGAATATTGCTGATGGCGTCTGCCACGCGGGGTGCGTTTTGCGTGAGCAGCTTGGGATCTTGTGAGAAAAGTTTGATGACGACGGGTTCGGGCTGGCTGGTCAGGTCGCCGATCATATCCTGCAGGACCTGAATGAACTCCACTTTGGTGCTGGGTTCGGTTTGTTCAACCTCGGAGCGTATATCGGCGATGATTTCTTCAATATCCCGCTTGCGGTCGCGCTTGAGCTTGACGGTGAAGTCGCCGCGGTTGGCTTCGGTAACGGCGGCCAGGCCGAGTTGCAAACCGGTGCGCCGCGAGGTGTTTTCGACTTCAGGCTGCGACCGGACGATTTCCTCGATGTGCTGGAGGATGCGTTCCGATTCAGCGAGAGAGCTTCCGGGCGGAGTGTCGTAATCCAGGATGAAGCCGCCTTCGTCCATTTCCGGGAGCAGGCCAGTTTCCAGAAAACTGAAGCACAGGATGGAGAGAACGACGATGGCGACCGAGCTGACGACGAGAGTCCAGGGACGCTTGAGGAAAGCGCGCATCGAATTTGTATAGAAGTCGACGATACGGCCGAAAGTACCGGAGAGATGCGCTTCCTCCGCGGCGAGAAGCTTTGCGACGTCTGTTTCAGTGCCGGGCTGCGGCATATCGGATTCGGAGCCGTTCTTGCGGCGAACGAGGTATTGGCTGAGCGTCGGTGTCCAGGTCAGCGCGAGAAGTAGCGAGGTGAGCAGCGCGACGGTCATGGTTACGGCGAGAGCGCGGAAGAAGCTTCCAGTGACGCCGGTGGTGGAAATCAGGGGAAGAAAAACAACGATGGGCGTGATCGTCGAGCCGATGAGCGGAACGGTCAATTCCCGCAGCGCGCTCTGGATGGCCACGAGACGGCCCTGGCCGGCATCGCGATGGAGAACGATGTTCTCGAGCACGACGATGGCGTCGTCAATGACGAGTCCAACAGCGGCGGCGAGTCCGCCGAGGGTCATCAAGTTAAAGCTCTGGCCAGTAAATTTCAGAAAAATAAAAGTGAAAAACAGCGTGACGGGAATAACCAGGCCGGCAACGAGCGAGGTTCCCCAGTCGCGAAGGAAGAGAACGAGAATGATAGCGGAAAGCACCAGGCCGATGAGGACAGCGTCGCGAACGCTGGCGATGGAGTCGTGCACGATTGTGGATTGATCGTAAAAAGGCTCGAGGTGCAGGCCGGGCGGAAGCGTGGGACGAATTTCCGCGATGGCAGTGTGGACTTCGTTGGCGACGTCCAGGGTGTTGCTCTCCGGCTGGCGATTCACGCTGAGCAAAACCGCCGGTTTGCCGTTGGCGGTAACGATGGTGTAGACAGGCGCAACCGACGGAGTAATCTTGGCGACGTCACCGAGGCGGAGGGGAACGCCGGCGGCGGAGTTCTTCACGACAATCTGGCCAATCTGGTCCGGGGTGCGGACCTGGCCGCTGATCAAACCCAAAACCAGTTGATGATTGCTTTCGATGAGGCCGGGGGAGTCGATCAGGTTCGTCTTGCGAATGGCGTCGAGAATATCCGTAACCGTGATGCCCGCCGCGAGGAGCCGGGCGGGATCCGGACTCACCTGGAATTCGGGAACGCGCCCGCCTTGCACGAGGACGAAGGCAACACCATCGAGGCGGTTCACGCGAGGCTTGATCTCGTAGGTGGCGATTTCCCAAAGTTTGTTCTGGGGGATGGTGTCCGAAGTCAGGCTGTAGCCGAGAATCGGAAAGGTGGCGAAGGTGAGACGGTGCGTTTCCACCTTGGCGGTGGGCGGCAACTCCGACTGCAAGCGGGCGACGACGGCGTCAACGCGCTGCAGCGTCAAAATCATGTCGCTGTTCCAATCGAAGAACAGATCGACTTCAGCGGAACCGCGGCTAGTGATGGATTGAACCTTCCGCAAGCCGGGAACACTGTTTACAGCCTCTTCGAGGGGACGCGTGATGGTGACCAGCATTTGGTCAATGGGCATCACGCCGTTGTCCACGCCAACGACGATGCGCGGAAAATCCGTGTTCGGAAAAACGGCCACGGGAATCGAGAAGGCGAGATACGCACCGCCCAGCGCCGCCGTGACGATCAGAAAGAGAATGGGCCGCGAGAGTTTCTGAAACCAGGGAACATCTTTCTTGACGGAAGGATGCAGAGCGCGCGGAGAATCGGGCCGAAGGTCCATGCGCGGCTAGTCCTTTTCCCTGGCGCCGGGTTTTGAGGCGCCAGCGGGCTTCTCGGTTTTGTCGGCCTTGTCACCACTTTCTTTCTCTTCTTTGGGAGCGGCTTCGATTTTGATCTGGGTGTTGTCTGGAAGTGCGTAGCCGCCAGTCGTGATGACCGGATCGCGGGCGACCACGCCGCTGACGATTTGCGTGAACTCGGAATTGCGCACGCCGGTTTGGACTGTTTTGAGGTGAGCGTGACCGTCGGAGCCTGCGAGCAAGACGTAATCAGCGCCTTCGGCGTTTTTGTAGACGGCGGACGTGGGAACGACGAGAGCGTCTTTTACCATTTTCGCGGTCATGGAAACTTCCACGCTCATGCCCGGTTTCAGCGCGGGGTTTGGCTTGGAGGCTTCAACCCACACTTCGATCGTGGTGCTGCCGGGATCGAGAGCCGGACTGACAAGGCTGACGCGGCCCTTGATGGGTTCGTCGAGGCCCGCGATTTTCAGTTCGGCGGGATTGCCGACTTTCAGGACTGCGGCTTCGGATTGCGGGATGTGGGCTTTCGCGATAAGCCGGGAGGTATTCATGACGGTAAGGATAGGTTGATTGGTGGTGGCAAGGTCGCCTTCGTAGAGCGGGCGATCAGTGACGACGCCATCAATGGGACTGGTGATTCTCGAATAGCTGAGCAGAGCTTCGGCGCCTCTCAGGTGGCCTTCGGCCGACAAACGGGAGCCTTGGGCGGACTTAAGCGTTTGTTCTTTTCCAACGCGCTGCAGGTCCGCAAGTTGTTTCTGCGCTTGCTCGTTCTGGCTGCGGGCTTGAAGAAAGGCGACTTCGGCGGAATCCATGTCTTTCCGCGGAATAGCGCCTTGCAGGAATAATTCCTTGCGGCTCTCGTAGACTTTTTGCTGCGCTTCGAAGTTGGACTTCGCGGCGACCGCGTCGAGTTCCGCCTTTTGAATCTGCTGCGGCAGGCTGGAGCCGACCGTAGTCGCATAGTTGGCTTCCGCTTGTTCGAAATCGCCTTTGCTGGATTCCGCGGCAGCGGACAAATCGCGATTTTCCAGTTCAGCCAGCAACTGTCCTTTCTTAACGTGTGCACCGCGCTGCACGTAGAATTTCTTTATCGGCGAGCTGATCTTCGGGGCGACCGTGGCTTGTTCGAGCGGAAATACCACGGCTTCCGAGGTAATCACCTGCGCGATGGGGGCACGCTGGACGGGAGTGGTCTGCACCGAGACCACCGGCTCTTTCTCTTTTTCAGTCTTGCCGCAGCCGCTCGCAACGCAAAGTATCGCGGCAATGGCGCTGAAAAGCGCTATCGGCCTGTGAAGAAAATGCAAAGAGGTCTTCATCGTCGAAGTCATGGAGTCGTCAGAACCCCCGTCAGGGTTTGCAAATTGGCCAGAGCCACGCGATAGCGGACGGCTCCGTCTTGATAGGCAGTGTTGGCTTGAGCGAAGGTGGATTGTGCATCCACGACTTCGAGGACAGTGGCTTCGCCACCCTTGTAACGAAGTGTGGTAAGGCGCAGGCTCTCCGCGGAGAGTTCGGACGAACGGCTGAGGCCGCTGAGTTCGTTCAGAGCGGTGTCGGCTTCAGCGTAGAGAGATCTTATTTCGGCGAGAAGCTTGCGCTGCGCGAGAGAGAGTTCGCGTTGGGCTTGAGTGCGCCGCAACTCCGCCTGCTTGATGCGGCTCTGCGTGGCGCCCCAGTTCCAGATGGGGATATTCACTGTGGCTGCGGCAGAAGAACCCAGATTGGAAACTCCGTTGGGACCATTTACGGCGAATTGCTCGGCGTCGATTCCGTACCAATAGTCGAAGCTCAAAGAAGGCAGATAGCCCGCGCGCGCGCCGGTCACGTCGTGACTTGCCTGCTGGACGGTGGCGAGGGCGACGCGAAGATCCGGATTGTCGCGGGCGGCGCGCTGTTGGACTTCCGCGAGAGTCGGCAGAGGGACACTGGCATGGAGATCTTCGGCAAGTTCAAAATTGTCGTTGAAATCGGGGAAGATCAGCACCGCAAAATCTAACCGCGCGTTCAGCAGGCCGAGTTGCGCCTCCATCAGTTGCCGGCGACGGTCTTGCATCTGCAACTCCGCCTTGATGACGTCGGAGTGCGCGACTTCCCCGCCCTTCTCGAGATCTTGCGTCAAGTTCAGGAAGCGGTCGCCTTCGTCGGCGTTTTTCTTTGCCGCTTCCAGTTTCAACAGCGCCGCCGCAACGGCGTAATAGCTCTGGACAACGGTAACAACGAGGCCGCGTGAGGCAACTTCGGCGCGGGCTTTGGCGAGCGCGGCGGCTGCAGAAGACCGACGGAAATTCGAAATGGAAAGGAGATCAATGGACTCATGCACGTTGGCCTGGCTGACGTATTCGTGCGCCGCGTTATTGGCAATGAAGGCGACGCTGCCGTTACGCAATTGCGTATATAAGGCTTGATTGTTGTAGGTGACGCCGGGGAGAAGCGCGGCCGCAGCCTGGTAGCGATCCTGGCGGGCAATCGCGGCGTCGGTCTGAGCGGATTGAAATTGCGTGCTGTTTTTTCTGGCGCGTGCGAGGGCATCTTCAAGCGTAAGACGGAGCATTGGCGAAGCCGGTAGCGTCCCCTGCTGCGTATTGGTGGCAGGTATGGTGCCGGAAGGGGCGGGCACTTCCTGCGCCGCGGAGATTTCCGCGCGGCATAGCAAGTACGCAGCGGCCGAAGCCCACAACAGAACGAAGATCCGACGCGATTTCATGATTCTCTGCTCCTGGACCGGGCGAAAACAAGCCCACGGCAAGGAAGAATGTACCCTAACGAAGGCTACATAAACGCAGGATTAACCAGCGGTTGCTGAGGTTGGGGGCCCGGCCGGGAGGTATGCCGCAAATGTGCTTCCCGCGGAGTCCGAGCGCGTCAATTCCAATCGTCCGTGATGGGCTTCGGCGATCCAGCGGGATATGGACAGTCCAAGACCAGCACCCCCCCCGTCGTTCTCCTCGCGGGAACGGGCTTTGTCCGCGCGGAAAAAACGTTCAAATATGCGCGGCTGCAGATCCGCGGGGATTCCTCCTCCGGTATCGGAAATGCTCAAGACGTATCCGTCTCCCACGCGGCGGCAAGTCACCGTCACGCGTCCACCCCCTGGGGTGTACTTGATCGCGTTATCCAGTAGATTGAGGATCATGCGGCGCAGTAGGGATTCGTCGGCGTGAACGGGAGACTCGGACGCTTCTTCAAAAGTCAAAGAAATCCTTTTTGCCAAGGCTAGCGTTCTGGCTGAATGCACGCACTCGGCAACGAGTTCCTCGAGATAAAAATCGCGCGGCTGGAGGGGGTATTGGCCCGCGTCGGCGCGCGTAAGAGTGAAAAGGTCTTCCACGATATGCGTGAGGCGCTCAGCCTCGTGGTGCAGCACTCCCAGCGATTCCTGGTACTCCTCCACTGAACGCTCTTTCTGCGAGAGCGCCACCTCGGATTCGCCGCGCAAAATCGCGACGGGGGTGCGCAATTCGTGAGAGGCGTCGGCCATGAAGCGCCGCTGGCGTTCGAATGACTGGCTGAGACGGTCCAGAAGGCTATTGAACGAGTGCGCCAGTTGTCCCAATTCGTCTCTCTCGTTCTGTACCGCGAGCCGCTCGTGGAGGTTGGCGGCGCCAATACGTCCGGCTTGGCTGCTCATCGCCACTACGGGGGCGAGGCTCTTGCGCGCGAGAAAGTAGCCACCCACGCTGGCAAGCACAATGGCGATGGGGATGACCCACGCAAACGTTGAAGTGACTTCTTCGAGCATCTCTTGCTGAGGGTGGAGCGACTGCAGAATCACCAGACTGTAGGACTTGCCGGACGAGGAAAAATGCCGTGCAAAACAGCGGTAGCCGTCCCGGCCTCCTTTGACCTCACCGAAGAGCCGATCGGTACGAGCGGAAGCATCGAGAAAACGCTGGAACGAATGCGAGGATAGGGGATTGCCGGACGAAGATCCGGTGGCCGGAATGGAAGGCGGAACCTCTTGAGAGCTGACGACGGTATTCCCCGCGGCGTCGAAAATCGCGAAAACGTGATCGCGAAAGCGATGTTCGGTGATGGCTACTTGCCCGGCGAGTTTCAGTGAGTCAGAGCCGCTCTGATCTTTCATTTCCGCATCGAGCGTGGTGAGAAAGGCTTCGGAGAGTTCGGAGAGATTCACGTCGGTGCGCTGGACGGTGCTTCGCCAAAAAATAAAATAAGTGATCAATGCAAGGACAATCAGAACGAGCGTGAGTACGACCGTGTACCAGAGCGTTAGCCGGACGCGCACGGAATCAAGCATGGTTCTTCCGCGCGGGAGAAGCGGGCTTGGCGCGATGCCGCGGCGCTGAACTTTCGTCTCCTGCTTCGGCGATATCCGATTCGGTCAAGGGGCCGAAGAAGTAGCCGGCGCCGCGGCGGGTGTGGAGCAAGGGCTTGCTGGAATCGGCATCAATTTTCCGGCGCACGCGATTTACGTAAACTTCGATCAGATTCGAAAAGGGATCGAAGGTCTCATCCCAAACATGCTCGGCGATTTCCGCTCGGCCCACGACGCGGCCGGAGTTGCGGGCAAGATATTCGAGTAACGCGTATTCCTTGGTAGTGAGCGGCACACTTCTGCCAGCCCGCGAGACGCTTTGTGCGCCAGTATCCAGGACAAGGTCCGCGACGGCAATTTTGGCGGGGCGGAGTTCACCAGAGCGGCGCAGCAAGGCGCGGAGGCGCGCGAGTAACTCGCGGAATTCGAACGGCTTGGTGAGGTAATCGTCGGCACCGTGATCGAGGCCGGTGATGCGATCTTCCACGGCATCGCGAGCGGTCAGCATCAGGATGGGCATGCGCTGGCCTGATTTTCGAAGCTCCCGGCAAACTTCAAATCCATTGCGGCCCGGAATCATGACGTCCAGGATCACCAGGTCGTACGTATTGATCGCGGCCTGATAAAGCGCGTCGTCGCCAGTATTCGAAACATCCACAGCGTACGCTTGTTCGCGCAGGCCCTTGGCCACAAATCGAGCGATGCGCGCATCGTCTTCGACAAGGAGTAGCCGCATGCGAGCATCATACGGCAGGTGCAAGGAAAAGTGAGATACTTGCTGGCGGCGCGTGGCTCAGTTTGCCCAGAGAGTCTGCACCCAAGAAAGCCGTGCGCGCATCAAACTTTACGTGAAGTTCAAGAGAGTCGAACCCGAACAATTTGATTGCACGAAGACAGCCATGCGGCCCTTCGGCTGTATGGAACTGTGGGCCGGCAATGAGAAAGCGCACCGCTCTCTGGAGCTGGCGGGGCTTGAGAGCGATGTGATCGCTTTGCCCTCCGGGAGCGACAAAGGCGGCGATCTTTCCGCGGTGTTTTCCTGCAGCGACAATCTCGCCCGCGTGGTTCTCGCCGATTGCGTCGGGCACGGCTATACGGCTGCCCGCGTCGCGCGGCACGTCCATCATCTTTTGCACAAGTTTCAAGATATTCGGGACACAGCAGGCTTGCTGGCAGCGCTGAACGACGCCTTTACGCTTTCGAATGAGAAATCAGAAGGCCCGCTGCGGCTGACGACGGTGGTCACCGGAACTTTTGACGGCGTCAGCGGCGAATTCAATTTTGCCTATGCGGCGCACCCGCGAATGCTTCTCTGGCGCGACAGGGAAAGGCGATTCCTCGAGCTAGGCGAGGGGCTGGAGGGCTTGCCGCTGGGCTACATTACGGGCGAAACCTACAACCAGCAGAGCGTGCGGCTGAATCACCGCGACATGATACTGGCGTTCTCCGACGGAGCTACGGAAGCTCGCTCACCTCTGGGGGAACAACTCACTTCGAAAGGCTTCCTGGGACTTGCGGAAAATACGCTGTTAGGATTGCCCCAACCTTTCGTGCTCCAGGATTTTTCGCGCGCGCTTCTCGACGGCGTCCACCTTTACCGCGGCCAGGATGGCGACCTGGAAGACGATATAACGCTTCTAACGCTTCGACGTGTCGCCTAGCGGGGTCACGTGCAAGACAGCAGTCCAATTCTGCGGATGCGTTGCTCTACTTGACAGGATGCGACGCGAAGTACTGATCGAGACTTCCCACAAATTCCTTCACGGCTCTCTGAACATTCTTGTCCAAAGCCGCGACGATGGCCGGCACATCCTTGCCACTCGCCGGCTCGTCGTGAGTGTAGTAGTGATTCCAAACAGTCGCGCCGGTTTTCAGGTCACGCATTTCCAGTTCCAGCGTGACTCTCGCTGACATCGAACCGCCAGTAATTTCCTTGAAATCATAAAGGCGCCCGCGAATGGCAAAGTCACCTTGCACGTTGCTGCGCCGTACGTGCACGGCCCGATAGTGGCCGGAGGCGCGCAGTTCTCGCAGCAAGACTTCCTGAATCATCTCTGAAGGCGGTTCCGCCCAACGCTGGTATTCATAGGTACCCAACTGCTCGGCACCGTTGCCATACACGATGCGATCTTCGCGATACAAATGCGAAGTCATCAGCCCGCCCAGCAGCAACGACACCGGAACTGCGTCCGACTTTTCGACCGCGCCTGCATCCGACGGAACCGTAAGCTGGTAATACTTGGCCGGCCGCGCGGCACCGCAACCGCTCAGCAATCCAGCCATCAGCACAATCGAAGTGATAACGGCCATGCACATCGATCCAAGAAACGATCCTCCTAGGGGCATTGGAACTCTTTTCAGATATCGCGCTTTCGCTTCACCCTGCGCCTGGCTCATTGGTGTTCTCCCGGTTTGTGTTCGCGGGGATTGTTCGCCCGAATGAGCGTGTAAGGCCTGGTCTTGATGGTGTTCGTGAATTCCTTGAGATTCTGGCTGACGTGGCGCAGATTTTCGAGCAACTCGTCGATATTGTCCGAGTTTACGTCGAGGATCTGGTCGAGTCGCCCGGTTAGATCGTTTACGGTGGCGAGCGACGCCCGCAAGTCCTTGACTGCCTGGCGAACGTCCGCGCGATTCTCGCCGATCAACGAATCGACGTGATTCAAAGTCTCATTCGCCTGCGCCGAGGTTTTCCGCAGATCCTGGAGGAGCGGCTCCAGTTTTTGCGTGGCGGAGTTCACGTTTTGCAACGTCGATTTCAGCGGGGCGCGGTTTTCCGCAATCATCCCGCGAGTTTCGGCCAGCGTCGCCGCGAGGTTCGCGCGGTTCGAATCGCTCAGGAGATCGTTGACTCGGGCAAGCGTCACTTGCAACTCGCTGGCGCGCTCATTGAGCGTCTTCAGAAGCTGCTGGGCCTGTGGCGCAATGTCGTTGATCTTTGCCGTGAGTGCATTGAAGTCCACATAGGGGTCCGACTGCAGGATCATTCCTGCTGTAGCTAGCGCAGCCTTTTCGCTTCCCGGAACAATTTCCAAATGATTATCTCCCAGCGGGCTCAGGCTCATAATCTTTACATGGCTGTCTGTTTTGACTGGCAAGCCGGACCTCACGCTGAACGTGATTTCAATATGCGAAGAATCTTTGGGATCAAGCTGCAATTTTTCGACGCGGCCGACTTTCGGTCCGCCCGCGTAGCGGACTGTCGCGCCGGGCTCGAGTCCACCTGCAAAGGGAAAATATGCACGGTACGTCGCCGCCGTTCCTCCAAACGCACCGGTGAGTGCAAAAACGGTGGCCACTAGCACGCCACCCGCCACCAGAACAAACAATCCCACCAGGGCTTGCTCTCGTTTCGATTCCATCGCGCAACCTCTCTTCCCCGCCCTCTAACGACCTGGATGGCGGTGTTCTTCCGTAAGCATCTGCAAATAGTCCAACTCTTCGGAAACTGCCGGCTCGGCAATGCGGTCGAGAAATTGGCGCACACGCGGATGCGTGCTCGAACGCATTTCTTCCGTGGTCCCGATGGCGACCACATTGCCCTTGTCAATCAGCACCATGCGATCCGCGATCAAGAACGCGCTGGCTAATTCATGCGTGACCACGATGATGGTCATATGAAAAGCCTGCTTGAGTTCCAGAATCAACTGATCCACTCCGGCCGCAATAATAGGATCCAGCCCAGCCGAAGGCTCATCGAAGAAAAGAATCTCCGGGTCCATGGCCAGCGCGCGGGCAACCGCGGCGCGTTTCTTCATTCCGCCGCTCAACTGCGAGGGCATGTAGTTTTCGAATCCAGACAGACCGACTTGATCCAATTTCAACCGCAAAATAATTTCGATTGTCGAATCTTCCAGTTTGGTATGTTCGCGCAGCGGCAACGCCACGTTTTCGCCGACCGTCATCGAGCCAAACAGCGCGCCACCCTGAAACGACATCCCAATTTTCTTGCGGATATCATCCATCTCATCGGATGAAATCGCCGCAATATTTTTCCCTTTGAGCCAGATTTCACCGGAACTCGGCCTCTCCAGACCCACCAGCGTCCGCAGCAGCGTGCTCTTGCCGGAACCGGAGCCGCCCAGAATCACCAGGGTTTCACCGCGCATCACGTCAAAATTGATGCCGTGGAGAATCTCTCGGTCACCGTAACTGACGCGAAGATTCCGAAGCGAGATCATCGCCTCCGATTCCGTCATCGCGATGTTGACCTGGTCCATGGCGATATTTCCAAATCCTACTTTTCACTCAAAAAGAAAAAGAGCGCGGTAAACACGAGGTCCACCAGGATCACCAAGAATATGGAAACCACCACAGCCCGCGTCGTGGACCGGCCAACCTGTTCTGCGCCTGCCCCCGTGGAAAGCCCTTCGTGGCATCCCACGGCCGTAATGGTCACGCCGAACATGACGCTCTTGATTAGACCCGTGCTGATGTCGCGCAAAAAGAGCGCATCTAAAGACGACTGAATGTACCTGATCCAGGTGAAATCCGCTTGCGCAACGCCAAAGAGCGCGCCGCCTAGAATGCCCATGGAGTTCGCCCAAATGGTCAGGCACGGGAGCATCACGATCATGGCGATGAATTTCGGTGTGACCAGGAAATGAATCGGATCGATGGCCATGGTCTCGAGCGCGTCGATTTCTTCTGTCACCTTCATCGTTCCGATTTCGGCGGCGAAGGCAGAACCGGACCTTCCAATCACCACGATGGCGGTAATCAACGGTCCGAGTTCGCGCGTCATGGAAATCGCCACAGCGCTGGCGACAAAATTCAGCGCGCCGAATTTCCGCAGTTCATAAGCGCTTTGCAGCGCCAGGATCAGGCCGATGAAAAACGTGATCAGGGAAAGAATGGGCAGCGCACCAACGCCGGTCTGCATGGCTTGCGAGACGGCGCGCTCCAGACGAAGCGGCTTGCCCTGGAAAGGTGCAACGAATGTGAAATAGGCAGCCCGAACGCCAAGCCTGGTCAGCGCTCCCAAATACGCAAGCCCATCGGTAACCGATCCCCCAATTTGCGTCGTCAGTTCCACAGTGCTCTCGCCAGGCTTCCTCCAATTCTGGGACAGGACGCTCAGGTTGCTACGGACTGCTCTTCGTTATCGTAAATCTCAAAAATTCTCACCAGCTTGGAAAGTTGCAGTACTTCCCGTACGGTTTTATTTAGCCCGAACAGAATCAAGCGGGAACCGACATCGCGCGAGGCTTTGAGGCCTTCCACCAGCGAAGCGACGCCGGAGCTGTCAATGTAACGAACTGCCCCGAGGTTAAGCACGACGCGCGGCATTTTCAGCTCCCGTAGCTCGCGCAGCAGAGCTTTCCGCAGTTGCGGTGAAGTTGCGAGGTCGATGTCTCCCGAAATGTCGAAAATGGTGATTTTGTCCAAATGGCGCGCGGCAATCTGCAAGTTGAGTTCTCCTCAGGAGCCTTTCCCGGGCCCGTTCGTATGTAAAAACTTCACCAGCCGAAGCTGATTTCTGCCCCACTTGCGGCTGAATTCTACCGTATCCATGCTTTCGCGGATAAAGTGCAGGCCCAGACCTCCGGGCCGGACATCTTCGAGTGCGCGCCCGCACATTTTCTCCCGATTCACCGTCACACCGCGGTCTTCCAGCAGGATTTCCAGCGCTTCCGCGGACTTGCCATCGCGCGCCACTTGGATTCGCCGGAAGGAGGCTTCAATGGGACGTTCCGCGTCTCCCAGGTAGGCGTGGCGAATGATGTTGGTCAGCGCCTCGTCGACGGCCAGGACGACGGCGCGGCAGTCTGGCTCCGGAAATCCCAGTTTCGCCGCCAGCTCGCCGAGCGCATTGCGCACCACGCAGAGCATCTCGGGATTGCTCCGCAATTCTATTTTGAGTAGTAGACTACCCCGGCTCACGTGAGCGCTCTCCTCGGGTCTGGAAACTGGATTCCCCCGTCTGGTCTCGGAAAGATCGCCGCAGGCGGACTTCCTGACGCGATGTCTGTCCAGATAATACACGGATTTGTGGCAACGGCAACTCGCGTGCTCCTGCTGTAGTCGGGATCACTTCTCAGGCTCGACAAGCATTAGAATTGACTCCCGTGTTTCCCATGACCCCGCGAACTCCGCCGATGGCAATCGCATTTTTCCTCGCTACGCTGCTCGCTTTCCCGCCGCACTCAGACGACTCCGCGGCGTCCTCGAAACTGCAAAGCGAAGTGGATCGGGCCATGGGGAATGTGCCTGGCGCTTTCATCGTGGTGGAAGTCACCACCCGGACTGTGCTGGCCGCTCATGGGATGGACTTGGCAAGTTCTCATCTGGAGGCGCCAGGTTCGACGCTGAAACCGCTCCTGCTAATGGCCCTCCTCGAAGCCGGTAAACTCGACCCGAATCAGCAGCTCATCTGTCACAGGCCGCTGAAAATTGGCTCCGCCCAATTGGATTGCACACACCCCGCCGAGGTTGCGCAATTGGATGCCGCCGAAGCTATCGCCTACTCCTGTAATTCCTACGTCGCTCAAATCGCTTCGCGCTTGAACGGCGCCGAACTTGTCGAGCTTTTGAGACGCGCCGGATTTGACACGCCATCTGGCCTCGTCGCGCAAGAAGCCCGCGGTCGAATCGCTACGCCGTCCAGTCTTGAGGAACTCCAGCTCGAAGCCCTTGGCTATCGCGGCATCGCGGTTACGCCGCTCGAACTGCTGGAAGCCTACCGAAAGCTCGCGCTTCGCAAGCGCCAGAACGAGCTCGGCGTTAACGCGCCCGTCTTCGAGGGGATGGAAGACTCTGTCGCCTTTGGCATGGCGCATGCTGCTTCCGTGAATGGAATGCATGTCGCCGGAAAAACGGGCACTTCGGTCGCCCGAAACACGCGGCAGACTCACGGATTCTTTGTCGGCTACGCGCCGGCAGAAAAGCCGCAGATTGCGGTCGTTGTTTTCCTGGCGCAGGGTCGCGGATTGGATGCTGCCGCCGTAGCTCAGCCCGTTTTCAGCGCGTTTGCGAAAAGCAGCGAGAACCAATGAGTTTGATGCGCCGTTTGATCTTCCTCGTTGCTGTGCTGCATGCGATGCCAGCGCTGGCACAGGACTTGCGCATCCGTCTCTACGCGCTTCATCCCCCAACGGAATTAACCGTCAAAGCCCGCGATGCTGGAATCAGCCGCGAAATTTTCATTTCTGGCACCATCCAGATCGAAACTCCCGGCCAACCGCCGACTACCGCCAATTTGCCTCTTCAAGTCCAGGCCACCGGTGGCCATCTCCTTCTCACCGCTGCAATACCCATCGAAGACTATGTCGCGGCCGTCCTCGCCGGGGAGAGCGGCGACTTTCGCAACGACGAGGCCCTCAAAGCCATGGCCGTCGTGGTTCGCACGTACACCACGGGCTTCCGCGGGCAGCACAAAGCTGAGGGCTTCGACTTTTGCGACACCACTCATTGCCAGGTTCCGTCCTGGAACAGCTCTTCTTCGCGAATCACCGCAGCCGTGGAATCGACCCGCGGCGAAATTCTCATGTTCCAAGGCGCCGCTGTCTCCGCGTTCTACCATCAGAACTGCGGTGGCACGGTCGCTGCCAGCCGCGAAGCGTGGCCATCCGTGACGGAACCCTACCTGCGAACTCACTCTGATCCTTACTGCGTCACGGCGTCGCCGCTCAAATGGGAATCGAGCATTTCCATAGCCGATCTCGATGCTGCTCTTCGTGCCTCTGGACTCTCATCCCCGACAGGATGGTCGGCCATGGAAATCGTCTCCCGCTCGGAGAGCCGCCGCGCGCAACGTCTGCGACTGAAAGGCGGTACTCCTCCCGACATTTTGGTGTCTGCTTCTTCCTTCCGGTTTGCCGTAAATCGCGCGCTGGGTTGGAACAAAATCCGCAGCGACCTCTATGACCTCCGCAATGATGGCGACCACATTCTGTTTTCCGGCCGCGGTTCCGGCCATGGAGTCGGCCTCTGCCAGGCCGGCGCGGAAGAAATGGCTCGCCAGGGAAAAGATTATCGCCAGATTCTCGAATTCTACTTTCCGGGCTCTCATCTGTCGAAAACATCCGCGGATGACTGGCAGAAACGCACTTCCGAACGATTGGAACTCATCAGCACGGCCCCCGAAGAAGACTCCGCGATTTTGCCCCTTGCGGAGAAGATTCTGAAGGAAAATGAAGCAGCGGCAGGATGGCAGCTTTCGTTCCGCGCCCGTCTACAAGTTTTCCCCAATCTCGACCGCTATCGCGACACTACCGGCCAGCCCGGCTGGGTTGCCGCCACCACCCGCGGCCAAACGGTCCGGCTGCAGCCGTTAGCCGATCTCCGCAAGCGCTCTATCCTGGAATCCACCTTGCGTCACGAATTTTTTCATCTGCTGATCGAGTCGCGCGCCCGTCCAAACACACCGCTCTGGTTTCGCGAAGGACTAGTGCTCTACTTTTCTGAACCGGACAAGCGGAATTCTCCGTCGGCAACACTGACTGACAAAGAGATGGAAGAGATTCTGCGCAATCCGGCCAGCCGCGAAAAACGGGACAAGGCCTACGCCGCGGCTCGCGCGCGCTTTTCGTCGCTGATTCAAAAAAACGGGAGGAGTACCGTTCTTGATTGGCTAAGCAGCGGAATCCCGGGCGAGGCTCTCCGCGGCTCCGCCGCTCCGGCCGATCAAGGAACAAGCCACCATCCATGAGAGCAGTCCGAGGCCATAAGCGAGAAACATCCGCAGAACAAGATTCGCCGTTTCTCCGGCAAAGGTCGGGCTCTCGGAGCTGGGCCTCCACCCCAAGAGCATGCTGCTCCCATATACACCGATAAAGGCTGCTACCGCGAGAAACAGCCAGTAGTGCAGGCTCGCGATTGTGGTCTTCCAAGTGTTCCATCCCGCGCGCCTAAAGCCGCGGAATCCCCGGTCCGCTGCCCGTAGCATCAAAGGCAAGAGAAGCCCCGGGACCGCAACCCACTGCAGGAGGAATACCAGAAAGTCGAAGCTCCCCGTCAGAACACCGAGGGGGATGCGCCCACGAACGTAAGCCGGCAACATCGAGCGAAAATAGATTGAAGAAGTTTCCTGATATCGGTCCAATCCGCCGGCGAGCGTCCAAGCCAGGTAGAAGACGATGGCGCACACCGCAACGGCAGCAAAGTGCCGCACTGCCCGCCCAAACGCCAGCTTGACCTCCGTCGGCCGTTGTAGAAACTGATCGCTAAAGTAGTTCAACGTTCCCGCGTGAAGCACGAGCGCGGCCGATGCGATCAGTAACCCTAGAAGCACATTCAAGGCAAGCTGCCATATCTTCGCCTCCGGAATGAGCAACCACGCTGCAAGCAACCCTGCCAGGATCGGATTGACGAAAAACTGCACCAGCCAGACTCTGCCCCCTCGAAAGCTGGCCGCAAGAATGAGTCGTAGTTCCTCAAAAGGTGACATCACTTCACCTCAATCGTTGCTGCATCGCTCGTCGCCAGAAGCGATGGCTGATACATCGGCTGTGCGATGGCCGGGCTGACCTGGAACTTCCCGGGGTTCACAATTTTCAGCAGATAAACGTATTCGTGACTACGCGTAAAATACGTCTGGAAAAAAGCCGCGCGGTCGTCGTGGAATTCCCGGCGCGTCCACCAATATTCCCACCATGCGGGCTTTTGGCGAAATTCGTACAGATCGTCCCTTTCGATAAACTCCGCGCCGGCCGGTATTGGGTCTTCCACCAGTAGATAGCGCCATTCGTTCCCTCCCACGGTCACGCGCACCGCGAGAACGTCGCCGACGTGAAGCTCGCTGGAGAGCGGCTGCAGGTTGTAAGTGATCTTGCCCCCGCTGGAATCCGCGACCATCCTGTAATAATCGCGGGTGATATTGAGCGCGTACCTGCCGCTCTGAACGAGGTGCTTCTCCGTCGAGTAGTAAGTGCCGCTAGCCGACCAATACAGCCGCCCGATCCCTGCCTTGTGAATGCGAATCTCGTTCTTGCCAGGCAGGAGTTGTGAAGCATTCAAGTGCACTTCAGGCTGCACCGGATTGAATCCATCCGCGGCAGTAAACGCGCGCGTCAGAACCTGTTTGCCGTTCACATATACTTCCGCCTTGAAGTTGGCCTCCAGCTCGTGGCTCGCTTTCACGTATTCCGTCAGTCCAAAAATCACCATCGCTGTTTGCTTCGTGCTGTCCCAGTAGTAGCCGCCGCTGCGGTGATTCACCAGCCAGAACGCAGCCTTTGGCAGCAGCGGGCTCTCCGGCTTCGTCAAGCTCAGCAGCCGCACCGCATGCGCCGTGGCCTCCGCTCCGCTTTCGCTCTCGAACTCCATGAAGTAGTCGTAGGTCGCCGACCAGTGCGCTTCGAGGTCGTTCACCGTGGCCATCGCTTCCACCTTGCCGGCGATTTCTTTCGCGCGCGCGTCGTCACCGGTCGCTTGCAGCGCCAGTCCCAGCATGGATAAGCCCTGCGTCGTCATGGAATCGCGCGCGTCCCATGCCCTCTGCACGTATTCCGGGCGGGAGCCGCCATTCAGCGCCAGCGCATAGACAACAAACGCCCGGAGATCCGGTCTCATGTTCGGATTGCTGTCGAGCGCCCGGCGCAGCCAGTCCTGCGCATGCGCCATGGACTCCGCATCGAGGTCGTATCCCGCGGAGTGCGCTTGCCCAAATCCGCTGACGACATACGCCGTCATGAACACGACGCTTTCGTCTTCCTTCCACCAGCCCCAGCCGCCGTCGGCGTGCTGGAAGCCCTTCAGCCGTTCGATCCCGGCGCGAATCTTTTTCTCCAGTTCCGGTGTGTTGACCGTTGCAGTGAGGTGCAGGTCCTTCATCGCCTTGGCGACGATAATGTTCGGCAGAAAACTCGACATTGTCTGTTCGGTGCAGCCATAGGGGTAGTGAGTCAGATAGTCAAGTCCGCCAAAAATCCCTCCCGCGATGGACGAGCTCAACGCGATGTCCATCGCTGGAGATGCCTGCTCCGGATTCCCGGGAAGAGTGATGAAGGAATCCTCCTGTTGTTCCGGCCCTCCAAGAGAACCAGACTTGGCATCCTGCAGTTTCACTCCAAAGGGAATGACCGGCAGCGTGAGCTCCATCGCGTCGGACTCTTCATTCGTCAAAGCTTTCGCGAGCAGAACTGCCTCGTTGGTGGATTTGGCTTTTACGCGCCAGTCGAGTTTCGCTTCGCCCCTGCTGGGCACATTCAGCTCGCGCACCGATCCCTCAAGAACTTCAAGCCCCTTCAGGTCGAGCGACACCCGCACATTCTTCGTCGTCGCAAGATAGTTGTGCACGATGGCCGACACCGTCACTTCGTCGCCCTGGCGGAAGAACCGCGGCACTGCCAGCCGTACCATCAGGTTTTTCCTGACGATGACGCGATCGATGGCGCTCCCGACTCGCGTGTCCGCCGTGATCCCGCGCACTGTCGCCCGCCACGTCGTCAGTGAATCGGGGAATGTCAGTTGCGCCACGGCTCGGCCGTGCGCATCCGTTCGAACGTCCGCCAGCCACAATGCCGTGTCCGGAAAAACTTTTCGCAGCTTTGGCTCGACCATCGAGTCAGAAGGCTTCAATTGCGCCAGCGCTCGGCCATTTCCAAAGCCGCTGTTCTTGGTGAGAAACATTTCCCGCTTTCCAGCGTGCCCGCTGAAGTAAAAATTCAGCGACGATTCCGTCCCTACTCGGTCGTAAACCGCGCCATAAAAGTATTCGTGAATGTCCGGCGTCGCTTCCGGGCGGATGGCATAGAGCGCCTCATCCACGATCCCGAAACTCAGTTCGCCTTGCACCGGTTTCCCGCTGGCGTCTCGCGCCACCAGCATGTAAGTCGCTTTGTCGCCGGGCTGAAATTGTTTCTTCGAGGGCTGAATTTCGATCTGCAGCTTTTGCTGCACCGCCGGCACTTTCAGACTCTTGCTGGCCTGATACAGCTTGTCATCGTGCAGGAATACGGCTGAGACAAAAACGTTCGGCTGATTGCTGCTCTGAACCTGAATCTCCACCGTCACCGTCGGCGCCGTGGCATGCACAATCTTTTTGCTCTGCACCGTTCGCCCTTCGGTGGTCACCAGGAGATAAGCCTCCGGCACGCCAGTCATCACCAGCAGGCGCGCCTTGTCTCCAACCTTGTAGGTCTTCTTGTCCGCCACCAGGCGAATCTGCCGTTCCTGCCCCCCGCCCCACCAGTTCTCTCCGGCACCTGAAACCCAGATCCATGAAATCTGGTTCACTTCTCGCTTCTCGGGGGTTTCTGCCCTGACCCGCAAATGGAAGCTTCCGGCCTCTTTCGCTTGAAAAGCTACTCGCGCCGTCCCGTCGGCCTGCGTGCGAACATCTTGCGACTCAATCACGTCTTCTGGCGGCCTGTTGACATTCCCGTAGCCATACCAGCGCCACCGCACCAGCTCCGCATGTACCGCCGTCTGAACGGGGTGCCCGTCGTAATCTCTCGCCACCGCCGTCGCATTGATCGTTTCATCTTTCTGATAAACGTAGCTATCGGCGGAGATTCCCAACTGAAAAGTTCCATACGTTGCGATCACCGCATTCATTCCAGAAATTTCCCGGTTGCCCGCATCCGTCACGCGCGCCTCGATGCGATAGCGCACATCACGATGCTGCCCGCTGAGCTGCGTCGGAACGTGAATCACCAGCTTTCCGTCAGCTCCTAATGTCCCGCTTTCTTCCAGAATTTGTTCGCCGGCAAAGTACCGGTCTGAATTGCCACCACCCTCAGAGTCATCTCCTTCTCCGTTTCCGCCATTGTCGGCGGCATCATCTTCGTCCCGCTCGATATACGGTGACCAATACGCCGAGGTGTGCACAACCCATTTCACTGCCGCGCCGGAAACCGGTTCGCCGAAGTAATATTTCGCTTCAATCGTGGCCGCAATCGAGTCGCCCTGCAGCAGGCGAGCCTGGCTCGGCGTAACTCTCACCTCGTATTCCGGCTTCTTGTACTCCTCGACGTGGAATCCGCCGCTCATGTTGTAACGCCGTTGCCCATTCGTGTTCACCAAGATGGAGTAGTAGCCAAGCGCCGCCGTCTCCGGCAGTTTCAGTTCACCGTGGACCGTCCCGAACGAAGAAACGGGGAAGTTGGCCTGCAGCATCTGCTTGCTCGTGGGATCTTCGATGGTGATCTGCACGGATTGTCCCGCCGGCACCGCGTACTTTTCCCCGCTCCGCGTGCGCAAAATCACCTTGAATTGCACGGTATGCCCGGGACGATACACCGGCCGGTCCGTATACACATATCCCGTCCAGTCCTCTTCCGGATTGCTGCTCAAGTTGTAAGCGGAGGGCGAAACAACCGCAACGTCATCGCCATGCTTGGCCAGCACGCGCACATCTTCATACTTATTCTGCGGCAGGGTCGCCTCGGCTAGTCCGTCCGCCCCGCTCTTCAACTGCACTAATTCCTTTTTGTCAGACCACAGCAGAATATTCGCCTTCGCCACGGGCGCGCCGCTCCGGCGGTCCGCTACGAATGTCACCACCTGCCCGGCCGCACTCTTGGTCACCAGCCCGATTTCCGTCACAACCACAATCGTGTAAGCCCGCAGTTGGCCGTTTGTTGCCTCCACCAGGTAGACGCCCTTGGCCAGCGAGGAAACCGGCACTTCCTCCGTCTGCGCGTAATAATGCGGCGGCATTTTCTGTTGCCACCGCGCCACTAGTTGCTGGCTATTCAGAATGGGCGTCTGCGCGAAGAGCGTCGCCTCTACCTCCTTGCTCTTCTTTGCGTCTCCCCTCTGTTCGCGAATCTTTTCGCGCACTTCTCCCGAATACTGGTGGCGGAAAAAATTCCTTATCCCGCTCCACGTCTCCCGCTTCCAGTCGTGAAACCGCTCCAGCAGCGTCCTCGACTCTACTTGCTCCTTTTGCACAAAGTGCCCGAAATTGTGAACGTTATCCAGCTTCTCGAAGAAGCGCACCGCGTCGTTGACCTTGTAAACGCGGAACTCCAGCGCATCCACCCCGTTGGCGTAGAGATGCAGGTTGATCTTCTCGCCCGGCAAGAAGGTTTTGTTCGTAGATAGCGAAAAGTAGACATTTCCGTACTGGCTGTCAGCCGGGATTGCCATCAGGAGAGCTACAAGCAGAAGAAAGATCGTCTTGTTACGCACTAGTTGGCCTCTTTCAAAATGTTCCAGCGGTATACGCCGAGAAAATTGCTGTTGCCTTCGACCGGCCGCCAGCGCGGCGAAGGATGGTGCAGCAGCTCTTCCACTCTCACGCGCCGCATCTCCCCCGGCTTTTTCCCGATCGGGCCGGTGTGATACACCACGACGTCATCCACCTCTGGGGATTCACGCTCCACAGGCCACTGGCTCCGGCCAATAAAAACCATGGAATGGAATGGCGAGCCCTGCTCCAATTGAAAGTAGAAGAGCAAATCTCCGGGCTTCGCCTGGCGGATGTCTCGCGAGACGAAAAATGCATTCAAACTCTTCAGCGTCTTCGCATCCGCGAATTCCGCGAAAGCGCCATTTCGCGCATCCTCCGCTGCGTAGACTCCAGGCTTCACCCGAAACAGCGCCGCCCCCAGTAGCGTGCGCGGATAGCCGTACTTTCCTACCGACGGCAGCGCCTCCGGCGGCCGCATCTGCATTTCCTCGAACCAGCCCTCGTCATGCCCGTGTAGCGCGTTCCGGTACGCATAGCGAATCAGCGCTGCGCAATCACTGATTTCAGGTGGGAGTTCTTTGTCAGGGCGGAGCGCCTGGTATTCCGCGATGACCGCGAACCAGCGCCGGAAGGAATCCCGGTCCTCCGGCGAGTCGAGCCTCAGAAAGTCCGGCGTTCCGTCCCCAAATCGGTCGGTAGCAGAGTCGCCCTTCCCGACCTCGGATTCCAGCGCGCGTCCAACCGTAATGCCACCTGGAGGGGGTCCCGGCATCACCGGATGGAAGAACGCCACGGCACCCGTCAAGATGACCACGCCAAGAATCGCCAGCATCACCAGCCACGTTTTCCGAGAGCTCTTCACTAGAGGGACTCCCCGAGTGGAACGTCCGCGCGATGCAGCTCACGCCGCCCGCCGGAGTCTCCTCTCGCCTGTTTAGCAATTCACACCCCAACCACACTTCAACTGGAAAATGGAGGCAAACCCAAGAAAAACGCAAGCAGCGTTAAGTACGCGGCAAAAGAAAGTGTGTCACAAGCTCAACGCATGTGTTTTCGCCTACACAGTTATCCAATCGGGGAGAGGATGATGCCTGAAACAGAGGGGAGAGTCACGGCTCTCCAACAAAATGACCCTATCGCAGCCGCTCGGAAGCCCGGAGCTTCCTCAATGCCCATGGCAGCGGAATGCGACTTGCCCCAGCTCCAAGCGGAGGATGCTGTCGCCGAAACCGAGCGAGACGTCTCTGTCGCGGTGATTGCCCTCTACGAGGCACTTGGAGGGGTACCAGCTGACCTAGGCCCTCGGCCAGACAATTTGTTTGACCGACGTGAACGGGACTTGCGAACACTGGCGTGGATTGGTACTGAAGTCAAAAAGTTGGCGGACGGGCCTGTAAGCCGGATTGCTGTGAATCAGCGTTGACCCCGCGTAAGTTATTGAAAATCCGTAAAAACTTGACGCCTATAACTGAAAGAGTGTTATCGGACGCCTAAATCCGTTAGACGACCGTTAGACAACTCTCTCGCGCACTATTTCTTTCCAAGCCAAGAGGCCCAGGCTAATCTCGTGGGAACAGCGCGATTTCAACTTCCGTCCCGGGAGGGACATTTGGTCCGGATTCAGACCACGCGGCGAAGTAGACGTTGCAAGAATGGTATTGCTGTTGTCGTGCTAAACTCGCGTTCTCCCACGCATGAAACGGGCAAGAGCCATCGTGCTGCTTCTCCTTGTTGGGGGTTGCTCTTTCTTCGTTGCTTATAGGCTTTCGCACGCTCCGCAAACTTCTGAATCCGAACCGTCACCACAAACAAGCCAGTGTGATCAAACTCTGTGGCAATTCGTCTACCATCCGGCACGGCTCCAAGTCTTGGACCCATGCATTTCCGTTACTGGCAGTGTCGAGGAGGTCCGCAAAGAAGCGGACGGTGACATCCACATCTTGTTTCGCTTGGACCAGCAGTTTGAATCGCTCTTAAACCAGAAGAACGTCTCAAGGCAGTATGGCGATCTAGTTCTCGAACCGATATGCCAGGGCAAAGTCAGGCAGGCCGACGCCGAGGAACCCTGCAGCCGCTACAACGGTCCTTATTTTGAACCGCAGATCGGCCAACGCTATCTAGTCTCCGGTGCCTATGTCCACGACGCGGACCACGGATGGAACGAATTACACCCTGTCAATTCTATGCAGCCAGTCCAATGAGAAGAAACGCAACTGCGACCAGGCGACCGGAGTGAATGGGTCGGCAGGAAGAACTTCCTCGGCGGCGCAATACCGCAATAATGGTGCTTTTGCTGGCTTCAATCATGGTGGTGGTTCCGAGCACAGACGTCAGCGCTACAACAGGCAACCATTTTCTTGGGCGCTACCAATCGGGGCGCGACGGCGATTCCCCCTGTGCCGATTAGGAGAAATACGAGCACTCTAAATGATACGTTTACTCGCGACAGGCGCTTCACTTCTTCCTTCTTTTCCGCAGACGCTCGAAGGAGAAGGATATTGCGCGAACCTGCGACAGCGAATGGTCCCACGGTACCGCCGCGCCAGTACTTTCGGCACTGCAGCAAACGCACTAGATGGCTCAGCTACCCCACAGTTCAGCATGATGCGGAGTGACGTCATTGCCACGCAAACGATGTGAGTGCTTTCGACTTCGTGGGCCACATAATCTGAGGAGGCTCCACGAGTTAGACATTCAGTCTGGAAGGGAATGGAGGGCACTGAAGATTTAGCCAGTGATCGGCCGTATCCGTTGCACATCCATCACTTTGCTTTTTCGGCTGAAATCTGTCCGTGCAGGCCGAATATTCTACTGCCTTGCTTGCGACGTGTTCTCCGTTTCGATCACATTGAGCTGCAGCGTCTTTCGGTCACCTGCCGCTACGCTCAGAGGGACGCCTTTGCTCTCGTACGGCTTGAGTTGCCCGGCATCGTACCAATTAAGATCGACGTCAGAATCCCAGCTAAAAATCCGGTATTCTCCGGGCACCAAGCCGCGCAATAAGAATCTCCCATTTTGGTCAGTTAGCTCTGCGCGATACCACCATTCGTTGTCACGATGCGGCGCATCCGGAATCGCCACCACGTATACCCCTGACGCGGGAACGGAATCTCGCGTCAGGACAACGCCCTCAATCCGTGCGGCCCGGCAACTCAGCTTTAGTTCGAGCGCCGCATCTGTGCCTGCGTGAACGGCCAGGCCGCC
>WNFP01000316.1_pt1 | contig 47575 bp, 39 predicted proteins | sample 5400201 | NCBI WGS metagenome assembly WNFP01 (sample SAMN13153355, study PRJNA577476) | soil metagenome | isolation source: 115 cm saprolite under Madrone tree | place: USA:California | collected 2016-06-14 | reverse complement strand
GAGAACGGGAGTTCTCTGCATTTGCGCGGCGTTTCTGTTCGCCGCGGGAGCGGCCCGCGCGCAACAACCCGATCAGGATCCGATCGGTCAGAGCTTCTTTGCTCCGGAACTTGTGATCCAGCACCAGGAAGCGATTGGGCTGAGCGCCGAGCAAAAAGATTATTTCAAGGCAGAAATCCGCCAGGCACAGTTGAAATTCACGGAGCTGCAATGGAAGCTGCAGGATGAAATGGAGAAACTGATCTCCCTGGTCAAGCAGCCACGCGTGGACGAGCAGCAGGTTCTTGCGCAACTGGAAAAAGTGCTGGCAGCGGAACGAGAAATCAAGAGAGAGCAAGTCACATTGCTTGTGAGAATCAAGAACAAGCTGACGCCCGAGCAGCAGGGAAAACTCTCTGAACTGCGAGGCAAGCCGGCGAGCAAATAGTCGATGTCTGAACCTTTCAACGTTAGAGCGTTGGAACGTTAAAACGTTCTGGCCAGGTCGGAATGGGATGTTCACGGTTTGGGGACTTCCTCCCCCCTCCCCCTGTTTTTTGTAAGTGTTGCATCTAAAGAGCTTAGCCCCGGCGTAAGTCTTTTGTTTGCAACACTTGCGAGGAGATTCGTAAGTGTTGCAGCTAAAGGACTTACGTGAGCGGACTGTTGGCGAGAAAACAACTCGGAGGGATAAGAAGATTTTGGAGGAGTTAGAAGGACTACCTGGCGGGCGAGCATGGTTCGCAGGGCGCCCTCCTCTGCCAGGGTTACGGCGGCCAGGCGGAGGAATCGTGCCGAACTGACGAAACCATTATAGCATATTGGTACAGTATGTCAAGGGTTACTTGTAAGTGGTTTGGATGCTGCGGGATAGCAGGACCCGGTTTGGTCGTCTAATGGATGCCAGCTCTAGTTTGGTCGATGGCGCCGACGCTGTCAGGTGCAAGTACGGTCACGAGGAGCTAGCGGAGCTTGGCGTACTCCGCCTTCGCTTCCTTCAAGATTGGAATATCCTGGTCCGCGTCTTTCCAGAAGGCGAAGAAATCTTGATAGGCTTTGCGAGCTTGGTCGGGTTCGCCGGTTAAAGTGTAAGCCCGCGCAACACCCAAATGCGCAAGCGTGTGTATTGGCTGCGCCGGGAAAAGAGTTGGACGATCCACAACGCTTTTGAATTCGGCCGCCGCACTTTTTCCGTCGCCGAGGCTCAGATAAGCTTGCCCCCTGAAGTACGCTGCCTCAATAGGAGTTATGCTTTCGGGCAGCGCGCCCCACTGATAGGGGCGAGCGGGTTCCAGCAACTGAACCGCGCGCGAAGCGTTGCCCATGCGGATTTGTACGGCGGCGTGAACAACCGGCAAGTCCAATGCGTTCAATAGAGTGTTATCCGGAAACCGCGTATTGAAGTCACGAACGAATCCCTCAGCGGCCTGCGCGTCGTTGCACCATGCGACAGCCAGGGCCGCGAGGGGAACTATGCTCCGGCTTTTGTTGATTGCCACGGCGGCTGACGCGAGGGAACGCGCCTCCCGGCAGTTGCCTAGCTCAGCCTCGTTCAGCGCTTCGCTCGCGCGGAATTGCCCGGTTCGCTCTAGATAGTTCGCCTTTCGTGCCAGTTGGGAGGCTTGTTCCCACAGCGTTCGGGCGTTGGTGAGCTTCCCATGTGAGGTGTTCGCCTGAGCGTTTTGGGAAAGCAAGGCAGACTCAGAGGGCTTGCCGCGGACCCAGGTAACTTGCGCGTTCATGCCAGCTTCATCGTTTTGAACGAAGGCGATGCTGAAAAGAACTGAGTGTACTCCGAGACTGCCCACCCCGCTGTTAATGGCTTGATTTGCAATGGCCTTCGCTTCGTCAATGCGATTGAGCGCCAAGTACGCTTCGGCTAGGTTGCGATAGGCGAAAGGCTGATGAGGGTCAATCCGAATTGCTTCCTGTTCGTCGGCCAAGGCTTTCTCCGGCTCGCCGAGTCTCAAGTAATGAAGGCCTAGATTGTTGTGGCTGGAGTAATCTCTCGGGTACTCATGGACAGCAAGCTGATATGCCTCCGTCGTCTTCTGGAAATCTCCCAAAAAGTCGTAGTAATGGCATGTAATGTATAGCTTCTCCGGCTCGCTCGCACGCTCCCGTCGCTCGAACGCTTTCTTGATGTAGTCGAGGGAGAGTTCGTGCTCCCCGAGGTTGCTGTACACGGTAGCTAGAGTGGCGTGAGCCATCCCGAAATTCGGATCGAGCTCAATGGCTTTTTTGAAAAATGCGACTGACTCTGCTTCCTGGCCCTTGGCTCGTTCGGCGTTCCCCAAGCTAAAGGCCTTGAGCGCTTCCAGAGAAGAGGTAGTCGCCTCGTCAATCGGTGTATCGAATTTCTCGACGGACTTGATCGATTCGCCCAATTCTCCCCGCAATTGCGAAGCGGCCTTCCCCAGCGCTACCAGGACATTCTCGCGCTTGTCCGCCTGCACCTGCTCGCGGGCCAGAGTGTCGCCCGTTTGCGCATTGACGGCATCGAGAGCAATTACGTATTGGCTTCCCAGCCCGGAAATGGAACCTGAGATCAGCGCTTTAATTCCTTCACGCTGGCAGATCTCGCGCGCGAGTTGGTTGGTGAGCCGTTCATCGGGCGATCGTCCCATGAACTGCAGCGCCTTTCGAATGCGTTCTTCCGGAGTGATGTAAAGAAACGGCGATTGTTGTAGTTGTATGGCCAATGCTTGCTTGAGGGTTCCATCGAAAACCGGATCGCCGGTGGTATTGACGAAATCGGCGAGAAGGATAGTGTCTTTTTCCGTGAGGGCATGGACTTTCGTGGAGCGCCAGTAGAAAGCGCCTGCAACAAGGGCGACTAAGAGCAGCGCCGCGGGGACGAGGAATTTCCACTCGCGCGCAAAGGGCTTTCCGACTTGCGCCGACGCTGCCGAAGAAGGCAGTGCCGGTTGGCTTATGGACGTTCTTGACGCCGCCGGCGTTGAGGCCACCGCGGATGACGCGACAGCTTCCATTGGCATACTCTGCTGAGCGGTGCGGCCGGAATCGGTGTCGCGCTTGAGACGCTGCAAATCCGCGCGCATATCGGCTGCATGCTGGTAGCGTAGGTTGGAGTCTTTCTCCAGCGCCTTGTTGATGATTTCTTCCAATCGCGAAGGCAGGTCGGGATTGAGGCGCACAGGCGCGACCGGTGCTCTGTGAAGAATGGAATCGAACATTGCGGCGGAGGTTTCTCCGCGAAAGGGGAGCCTGCCCGTGGCCATTTCGTAGAGGACCGTGCCGAAAGAAAAGAGATCGGTGCGGGGATCGAGTTCCTTGCCGAGGGCTTGCTCGGGCGACATATAGGCAACCGTGCCGAGCGCCGTGCCCGGACTGGTGAGGTGCTCGTGACTCACTTCGATGGTGGCTTGTGACGCGGCGAGCTGCGGAAGTGTGAACTTGTCAGCAGTGAGCTTGGCCAGGCCGAAATCGAGAATCTTGGCGTGCTCCCGCTTGGTCACGAAAATATTGGCCGGCTTGATGTCGCGGTGGATGATTCCTTGCGCGTGGGCTGCATCCAAGGCATCAGCGATCTCGATGCCGACCGCCAGCAGTGCGTCGAGTTCCACGGGGCGGCCCGCGATGTGGTGCTTCAGTGTTGCGCCGTCCAGAAATTCCATGGCGATGAACGCTTGCCCATGCTGGTCGTCGATTTCGTAGATGGTGCAGATGTTCGGATGATTTAGCGCGGAAGCGGCTTTAGCTTCGCGCTGAAAGCGGCTGAGGGCTTGTGGATCTTTCGCTACCTCCTCGGGCAGGAATTTCAGGGCAACAAACCGCCCGAGCTTGACATCCTCGGCCTTGTAAACCACACCCATGCCGCCCCCGCCAAGCTTTTCGACGATGCGGTAGTGCGAGACAGTTTGTCCGATGAGTGACGAGGATTCCGCCATTTCACTTGGGACCCCGACGCATGCGGGATCAACTGGCGCACATCTTAGGTTGAGGTCCGAGGTAAGTCAATGAAGTGCGATCGCGGTGCGATCGCGGGAGATCCGCACTGGCACAGCTTAGCGTTCATCGCCGAAGCGCTTGATGTCTTCGGGGCCTTCCTTTAGGGGGGCGACGTTGCGGCCCTGGACGAGCTCGCGAATCTGCTCGACGATGTCGGGATTCGCGAGGGTGGTGATGTCGCCGGTGTCCATATTGTTGGAAATTGCGGCGAGGACGCGGCGCATGATTTTGCCGGAGCGGGTCTTGGGCATGTCCGGGACGATGTGAATGGTTTTGGGGCGGGCGATTTTGCCGATCATGGTTTCGATGGTGGAGACGACTTTGTCCTGAATCGCTCTCGTCGTGGGAACGCCGGGCTTCAGTGAGATGTAGACGACAGGGACGCGGCCTTTGACTTCGTCGACGGCGGGAACGACGGCGGCTTCGGCGACTTCGGGGACCGTGAGGCAGGCGGATTCGACTTCCTTGGTGCCGAGGCGGTGGCCGGCGACGTTGATGACGTCATCGACGCGGCCAAGGATGCGATAGTAACCGTCGGCGGGGAGCACGGCGCCGTCCGCAGCGTAGTAGGGCCAATCACGCCAGTCCTTGCTCTTCGGATTCTTGTTGTACTTTTTGTAGTACTGCGAGACGAAGCGCTGGGGGTCGCCCCAAATGGTCTGCATGATGCCCGGCCAGGGATTGCGAATGCAGATGTTGCCGGCGTTTCCCGAGCCTGCTTTAACTTCATTTCCTTCCTCGTCCCAAATCACCGGATAAATTCCGAGCGCGGCGGGACCGGCGCTGCCGGGCTTCATGAGATCGAGCGCAGGCTTGGTGGTGCAAAGGAAGCCACCGGTTTCCGTTTGCCACCAGGTGTCGACGATAACAGCTTCGCCCTTGCCAACGGTTTCGTAATACCACTTCCAGACTTCCGGCTCGATCGGCTCCCCGACGGTGGTCATGTGCTTGAAGTGGTAGTTGTAATTCTTCGGCTCATCGCCGCCGGCCTTGCGGAGCATGCGGATGGCGGTGGGGGAAGTGTGGAAAATGTTGACGTCGAGGCGTTCGGCGATGCGCCAGGGGCGGCCGGCGTCTGGGAACTGCGGGACTCCTTCGTAGAGCACGCTGGTTGCGGCGAGCGTCATCGGGCCGTAAACGATGTAGGAATGGCCGGTGATCCAGCCGATGTCGGCCATGCACCAGTAGACGTCTTCGGGGTGAATGTCCTGGTAATACTTGGCGGTGCCGGTGACGTAGGCGAGGTAGCCTCCGGTGCGGTGCTGGCAGCCCTTGGGTTTGCCGGTCGTGCCGCTGGTGTACATCAGGAAGAGCGGAGCTTCGGCGTCCAGCGAGACGGGCTTGACGAGCTGGCCGCGATACTCTTTCAGGACTTCGTCAACGAAGAAGTCTCGGCCCATGATCATGGGTGTTTCGGAAGTGTATTTTCCTGGATAGCGTTTCCACACCAGGACCTTTTCAATCTCCTGGCCCTCTTTCGTCGCGGTTCGCACGGCGATATCCGCGCTGGCCTTGTGATCCACCCACTTGCCGTTGCGGTGATAGCCGTCGGCGTAAATCAGCACGCGGCTGCCGGAATCGGCGGCGCGCAGGCCGCAGGCTTCGCCGCTGAACCCGCCGAAGACGACGGAGTGCACGACTCCGAGCCGGGCGCAGGCCAGCATGGTGATCGGCAACTCCGGAATCATGGGCATGTGGATGGTGACGCGATCGCCGGTTTTCAGTCCGGCAAAATCGCGGAGCATCGCGGCGACTTCGTTCACGCGCTTGTAGAGCTCCTGGTAGGTGATGACGGCGGGGGATTCACTCTCCGGCTCGGGGACGAAGATCAGCGCGGCTTTGTTCTTGTATTTAGCGAGATGGCGGTCAACGCAGTTGTAGCAGGCGTTGAGTTTGCCGCCGACGAACCATTTCCAGAAGGGCGGGTTGCTCGTGTCTAGTGTCTTGCTCCAGGGTTTGTCCCAATCGAGGAGGGAAGCGTAATGGTCGAAGCATTCCGGAAAATTCTTTTCGCTGAATTTCTTGACGAAGGCGGGATCGGCGAGATTCGCCTGGGCGATGAACTTTTTGGAGGGTCGAAAGTATTCCTCTTCTTTCCAGTGAACGGCGATTTGCGCTTCGGTGAGCTTTTGCTTGCCCTTCGATGTTTTCGCGTTTAGCTTCGGTCGAGCTGTGGCCACGGCGGCAACTCCCCCTGCGAAGAATGATGTCGGTTGTTACGCAACCACGAGGAACAGTGTGATGCAGGCGAACTCATCCTCAGTGGGGAAAGAGCTGGCCCGCCAAAAATGATGCTCCCGCGCGGGCGCGGGAGTCAATCCGCATAGCCCGGCTACTTCATGCCGCCGACCTCGTCCCAGATGAGCGTGCCGTGTGTCTCCTTGAGCAGCAAGCTCCCGACGATGAAGGTCATGCTGGCTACGATCATCGGATAGTACAGCCCGGCCAAGATATTGCCTGTGGCTGCACAGACAGAAAGTCCAATCAACGGCACCATGCCCCCGAACACACCGTTTCCTATGTGATAGGGCAGGGAAAGGGACGTATACCGTATTCTTGCCGGGAACGCTTCGACAAGGTACGCAGCGATAGGACCGTACACCATGCAAACATAAACGACCTGAATGAGTACCAGAAGAACCAGCATCGGTACGTTAGGATTCGGGGCTTCCTTTGCCGGAACGAGCGTGCCCGAGGCATCGCGGCTCAATGGTGTTAGAGCGATGGCGCCAGTAACCTTGTTCTTCGTGGACTTGACAGTCTCTACGTTATTGCCCGCGTAAAACTCCATGGCCTTGTAAATCGGAATGTAAGTAAGTACAGCGATTAAACAACCAGCCATCATGATCTTCTTCCGCCCGACTTTGTCCGAAAGCCACCCGAACAGCGTGAACAACGGCATCCCAATCAGGAGGGCAATGGCGATGATGATGTTGGCCGTGCGCGTATTTATCTTGAGAACCGTTTGCATGTAAAACAAAGCATAGAACTGCCCCGTGTACCAAACCACGCCCTGTCCCGCGGTGGCGCCCAGAAGTGAGATGAGTACGCGCTTGAGGTTTTCCCATTTCCCGAAAGCATCCTTCAGCGGCTGCGCAGAAGTCATTCCAGCGCTCTTGATGGAGGCAAAGATGGGGGACTCTTTCATCTTCAGCCGGATATACAGCGAGATACTCACCAGGATAATTGAAAGCAGGAACGGTACTCGCCAACCCCATGCCGAGAAGGCCTCCTTGCTCATCCAAGACTGGGTTACGAGGATCACGATCAGGGAAACAAACAAGCCCAATGTTGCTGTGATTTGGATGAAGCTTGTGTAGAAGCCGCGCTTGCCGTCGGGGACGTGTTCGGCAACGTACACCGCCGCACCGCCGTATTCGCCGCCCAGCGCCAAGCCTTGCAAAACCCGGATGGCAAGCAATGTGATTGGCGCGAACCAGCCCGCCGTGGCGTACGTGGGGAGGAAACCAATCAGAGCAGTGGCTCCGCCCATGATGGTTAGCGTCACAAGAAAGGCGTACTTGCGACCGACAAGATCACCAATCCGGCCGAAGAACAATGCACCGAACGGACGCACAAGAAAGCCCACTGCGAAGGTGGACAAGTACGCGATGAGAGCTATGGTATCGTTGCCGGAAGGATAGAATTTCGGAGAAAGCACGGCCGCGAGGCTGCCGAAAATATAAAAGTCGTACCACTCGATCATCGTGCCGACGGAAGAGGCAAGGATCACTCGCCAGATGCTGTAATCGGCAGTTCCTCCCATTGGAATTGCGTCTGCTCGGCTGGCCATGCTTCCTCCTGTTGAACTTCGAGCGGGGTGTTGGGATGCGCCGCGGCTGGATCGCCTTCGCGGGCGAGGACGCGAGACACACCTCTACTCCACGGGCTACTCCCTCCCGTTGAATCCCTCTGTTGACTCGCGACAAGGGAGGCGAGTCAGAGCTTCAGCGGCGGAAGGGCTCTCGAACGCCCCGTTCATATACGCCTCTGCCTGCGTTGTCAAGAAATGACTTAACCGGAAATGACTTAACCGGCGGGAGGTAACCCAGAATGGATTTCTTGCGAGGATCCCTCTGGCCGGGGATTTGTCTGGCTGGAGCAGAAGGCCGCAATCGTGATAAAACTCAGCCTTGAACCTTCACGACGCGATATTCCTGTTCTTTGCGGGGGCCCTCGGAGGAGGGATCAACGCCGTCGCAGGGGGAGGAAGTTTCGTCGCTTTTCCTGCGCTCCTGTTCACGGGGGTGCCGCCCGTCCAGGCGAATGCCACCAATACGCTTGCCCTTTGGGTGGGAACGACAGCGAGCGGAGGCGCCTACCCTCAAAAACTGAACATCCCGCCGCGCGTCATGATCCCCTTGGTGATTACAAGTGTCGTCGGCGGTTTGGCAGGAGCATTTCTGCTGATCAAGACGCCTGCTCAGACTTTTCTTCGCGTTCTTCCCTGGCTGCTGCTCGGTGCCACGCTGCTGTTCGCCTTCGGCAAGCATCTTACCGGGCGAATTTCCGCAGGCATCTCGCACGACGCGACGAATGCAGCAGTAACAGGCGCTTCGATCTTCGAGCTGCTGGTGGCGGTCTACGGAGGCTACTTCGGTGGCGGGATTGGGATCATGAACCTGGCAATGCTCGCGGCAATGGGCATGACCGATATCCACGCGATGAATAAGCTCAAGGTGATTCTCGGCGGGATCATCAATGGCGTCGCGGTGGTCACGTTTATCGTCGCGAGAGCGATCCTGTGGCCCCAAGGAATAGTGATGACCGCCGGCGAATAGTGATGACTGCCGGCGCACTCCTGGGCGGATATTTCAGCGCGCTCTACGCACAGAAGCTGCCGCAGTCCTGGATACGCGCTTTCGTCATTCTCGTGGGGACTGCCATGACCATCTATTTTTTTATTCGGGGCTATCGTTAGACGCTTCTGCGGAGCAGTTCGACCCCATCGATTTTTCTTTTCCTCTGAGCCGCTTTTGATATAGTCCCCCCTACATGTCCACTGCCATTAGCCATTCGAAAGCACAGCCCGCCATCGCAACGCCACTCACACGAAATCAAGTCCGCGGATTCTGGGCGGCGTGGGGAGGATGGACGCTCGACGGCATGGATTCATTTATTTACGCCCTCGTCTTGGTGCCTTCCTTGCGCGAGCTGCTGCCGCGTTCCGGCATTGCCGCAACGAAAGGCAATATCGGCTATTACGGCGGATTGCTCTTTGCCCTGTTCCTCTGCGGATGGGGACTCGCATTTCTCTGGGGACCGGTTGGCGATAAGTTTGGCCGCGTTCGAACGCTCATGCTCACCATCGTTTGGTATTCGGTGTTCACTTTTCTCAGTGCGCTGGTGACGAATGTCTGGCAACTTGCGGTGTTGCGCCTGCTGGCAGGAATCGGCATCGGTGGCGAGTGGGCGATGGGAGGGACTTTCGTCGCCGAGGAGTGGCCGGAAGACCGCCGGCGCGCCGGCGCGGGATACATGCACACGGGTTATTACGTGGGGATTTTTCTTGCCGCGCTGCTGAACTATTGGATTGGCAGCCGCTATGGATGGCGCACGATGTTTTTTGTTGGGGGATTGCCGGCGCTACTGCTGGCGTGGGTTCGACACGGCGTAACCGAGCCGCAGCGCTGGCGGCAAAAAGAAGGAGTCGTTCGCTCCTGGAGGATCTGGCATCCATTCGCGATACTTTTTTCGAGTGGAATGCGCCGCAGAACGATTCTGAATTCCTTGTACATGCTGGCTTCCATTTGCGGCCTCTGGGCGGGAACGGTGTACGTTCCTGCCGCGGTGACGGTGCTTGCGGAAGCGGCGGGTAGGGTTGGACCAGCGGCGGCGCAGCTCGCTTCGCGGGCCATCATGCTGGTTTCTTTTGCGACGATTCTGGGCTGCCTGGCCATGCCGTGGCTCGCGGAAAAACTCGGCCGGCGCGGGGCCTTGGGATTTTTTTTCACGCTGATGCTGGCCTTCATCGCGCTCACGTTTGGAAAAGTTTTCTATCTCGGCGCGGCGGCGCTTCCCTGGTTCTTTCTTTGCCTTTTCTTTCTGGGCTTTGGCGGCGCGAATTTCGCGGTTTACACGCTATGGCTGCCGGAGCAATATCCGACGGAATGCCGGGCGAGCGCTTTCGCTTTTTCCACATCCTTCGCTCGATTTGGCGGAGCGGGGATCACCTTTCTGGTCGGCGCCGGCGTACAGCAATTTCAATCGCTGGGAATTCCCGTCGCGCTGACGTCCATCGCCTTCGCCATTGGTTTGCTCCTCATTCCTTTTGGCACGGAAACCCGCGGGCAAACCCTGCCGGCGTAGTGTTACCGAAGGGCAGAGAAAACATGGCCGAAGTGGAGACCAAGGTTTTCCCCATCGAAGCGCTGCGCGATTTCAGCAAGCGCACGTTTCTCTATTTCGGCGTTCCCAAAGAGGATGCGGCCCAGGCCGCTGAAGTCCTAGCTTCCGCGGACCTGCGCGGCATCGACTCCCATGGCGTCGCACGCCTGCGCAGCTATTTCGACATGCTCACCTTGGGCCGCATTAATCCCAAGCCAGAGATCAAGATGCTGCGTTCAACACCTAGCACCGCCACAATCGATGGCGACAACGGACTGGGACTCGTCGTCGGACCGCACGCCAATCGCCTTGCCATGGACATGGCTGAGCGATTCGGCTCCGGCTGGGTCGGTGTCCAGAACACCAATCATTACGGCATCGCGGGTTACTACGTCCTGAAAGCGCTGGAACGCGACCTAATCGGCTGGGCCATGACCAACTCAACCAAGCTGGTCGCGCCTTTGTGGGGAGCTGAACGCATGCTTGGCACCAACCCCATTGCCATCGGTTTCCCCGGCAAGGAAGAGCCGCCCATCGTGATCGACATGGCCACCTGCGCTGCCGCCTACGGAAAAATCGAAATGGCGCGCCGGCGCGGCGAGCCGATTCCCGAGGGCTGGGCCATCGACAGCGAGGGCCGCGCCACAACCAATCCGGATGACATGGTCGCCGGCGGAGCGCTTTTGCCGCTCGGTTCGGATCGCGACCGGGGCGGACATAAAGGCTACGGTCTGGGCATTATGGTGGACGTCCTTTGCGGTGTTCTCAGCGGTGCGAACTGGGGACCATTCACGCCGCCGTTCGCTCTCCGCCAGGAAATTCCGAAGCGCAGCGTCGGCCATGGAATCGGACATTTCTTTGGGGCCCTGCAAATCGACGGTTTCATCGACCGGGATTCCTTCAAGGGTCAGATTGACGATTACATCCGCGTCTTTCGCGCTACCAAACCGGCTCCCGGCACCAAAGGGCCCCTCTTGCCCGGCGACCCTGAACGCGAAGCAGAAAAATGGCGCCGCAAAAATGGCGTCCCTCTGATTTTGCCTGTCGTTGAGGAGTTGCGCGACATCGCCAAGAAAACCGGCATCCCCTTCGAGTAGCGGTTTGCGGGGTTGGACTAACTCCGCAGCGATTCGATCGACTCGCCGCGAATGGACGCATCCACGAGTTGAATCGTATGCACCACGGGAATCTTCTGCCCATGGCGTGCCAGCGCGGATTGCATTTGCAACACACATCCGGGATTTCCCGTTGCCACCACGTCGACATTCAAAGATTCCCGCGGAGCCGCAGCAGATGGCGGCTTCGGGAATTTCGGCAAGCTCCAGCTCGGGAATGCTCGAAAGTAATGCGCGAGGTTGTGAACGAACGCCCTGCGCATGCTGCAAGTGACACGAATCGTGGAACGCCACGCGCAGTTGGAGCCGATGGCGTGTGGCGCGCGGCTCGAGGCCGGCCAATACTTCGCTGATGTCTTTGCATTTTGCCGCGAATACTCTGGCTCGCGCTGCGTAATCGGGATCATCCCGCAGCAGGTGGCCGTACTCTTTCACATTTGAGCCGCAGCCGGCAGCATTGGTGACGACCGTCTCGACGTTTGCGCGTTCGAACGCGTCGATCGTCCTTTTCGCCAGCTCCACCGCCGCCGCTTCCTCTCCGGCGTGTACCAGAAGGGCTCCGCAGCACGGCTGCGCCTCCGGCGCGACGACTTCGCAGCCTTCTGCCGCGAGAACGCGCGCGGTCGCGGCATTGACTTGCGAAAAAAATTCGCGCTGCACGCAGCCTAGCAGCAAACCGACTCGGCGGCGCTTTGTGCCCACGGCCGGCGTGACTTCCGCGACCGCCTCCCGCGGCCAGAGCCGGGGGAGAAGTGCTTCCATCGCCTGTATCTTCTTGGGCAACAACTTCAGCAAACCCAAGCCCCGCACGACGGCCTGCAATCCGGATTTTTGATAAGCAAGCAGCGGCAAGCGCATGCGCCGCAGGCGATCCGGCCGCGTAAAAGTTTCGAACATAAATCGCCGGTGGAGCTTTTCTCCCGGCGACCGTTCCGTCTTTCGTTCGATCTGCGCGCGCGTAGCCTCGATGAGTTTTCCGTAGTCCACGCCGGAAGGGCACGCGGTCATGCAAGCCATGCAGCCGAGGCAGCTATCGAAGTGGCTCACCCAAGTAGAATTCATTTCCGCAGCGCCCTCACTCGCTATCTTCATGAGGTAGATGCGGCCGCGCGGTGAATCCATCTCCTGCCCCCACAAAACATAAGTGGGACACACGGGCAAACAAAATCCGCAGTGGACGCACTTTTCGATGATCTCGTTCGAAGGCGGATGGTGCGCGTCGAAGGCGCTGGCGCATTCCTGTTTTGCGGTCAAGTCTTCCATCAGATGCCACCCACAAAGCGGCCAGGATTCAGCGTGTTCTTGGGATCAAGCTGCTTCTTTACCGCATTCATTAAGGGCAACGCATCACCCGCGGTTCCCCAAGCGTCGAACGCCGACATCTTGTCCGGACGATGGAGCACGACAAGAGAACCGTCCTTGCCTTCCAAATCGTCACGCAACATCTGAAGTGCCCCGCGCAACGCCTCCGGCTTGCCTTCCAAGCGAAGCCATCCGATGCCCGTCGCGTACATTAGCGCCCTCCACCGGAGCTGATGCGCGCTTGCCGCGCGCGCCACCAGTTCCATCGTGCGCGCCATGTTTGTCGGCAAGTCGCTGATTTTCGCGATGGCCGTGCTTGCTGGATCCGAAAAAGCCCAATGCTTCTCGCGCGCCGTCCAGGCTGAAGCGGAGGCCTCGGAAACGCTTCTGGGTGCGGCGAGATTTCGCAGTTGAGTTTCCTGGGCCGCGAGGCCGGCCTCGGTGCCTTCAAAGAGAATGTCCGAGACCGGAGGATTTTCATTAGAGAAATGCGACTGAAGAGAGGTGTGGGCGAGTTTCGAGTCCTGAACTGCGAGGAAAAATCTCTGCGTCTCTTCCGCATTCGCAGTGGAAACGCGGAAGGAAAGCGAGTTGAGGGGAAGCGGATGGAGGCGAAAGACGGCGCGGGTGATGACGCCGAGAGTTCCCAAAGCTCCGGTGACAAGTTTCGGCAGGTCATAACCGGCGACGTTTTTCACGACTTTGCCGCCGCTGCTCGCGAGCGTACCGTCCGGGAGCGCAATCGTGACGCCGATGATCAGATCGCGGAGAGCGCCAAAACGCAATCGTAGTGCGCCGCTGTCGTTGGTGGAGAGCACGCCGCCGACGGTGGCCTTTTCCGGCCAGAGTGGATCAAGCGCCAGCCGCTGGCCATGTTGCGCGAGCGTTTCCTGCAATTTTTGAATGGTGCAGCCGGCTTCGACGGTTACGGTGAGGTCCGCCCAGGCATGCTCAATGATTTTCGTCAGCCGCGCCGTTGACAAAATCAAATCTGCGCGCACTGGCGGATTTCCCCAGCTGAGCTTTGTCCCACCGCCCCGTGGAATTACCGCCACACCGCCTTCATTCGAAAGCCTCAGGATTTCAGCGAGTTCTCGCTCCGTTCCCGGTTCGACTACCAGCTTCGGCTGCAACCCACCCATGGCATCCGCGGCACCTGCCGCCCGCACATACTCGCTGCCGAGGAGCGAGAGGAAGAGGTTCTCGGAGGAACTAGCGGTTGCGGTCATGGGAACTCAGGATGAGTCACGGGATGCCTTCGGCTGAAATTGTTTCTTGTAGGTCTGCACGTGATGTGGAACGAGCTCTTTGTATAGCGGGTAAGGGATACCGTTGAGATAAATTTCGATTCCCGCTTCGCCGAGTTCGGGGCTGAAGTCCGTGATTTGCACGCCTCCGCAGCACTCGATCGGAGTACCACCGGCAACATTGACCGTCAATTCCGAGATTGATAGCCAGCGGTCTCGATGCTCAATGCCGTAAGGCTGGATTGAAGAATAGGCGGAAGTTGGCCAGAATCGTCCTCCCGCGATAACCATAGGTGCGTCGCCTCCCTCGAGTTCAGAGAAGCCGATAACCTCATTCCCGAGTTTAACTTCGAAGCGCATACAAAGACTGACCCTGCCTTTCAGTAGCGCTCCGCGATCCCCGCGGATTCGGCCGGGTGCGGCACGTACTCACCGGGTTTTTCGCCGCACAGGCGCGGGGTCGGAAAGATTTTCGTTGGATTCGAAAGCTGCAGCGGATCGAACGCGCAGCGGACTCGCTGCATGGTTACCAGATCGGGCTCGGCAAACATTTTTGACATCATTTTCTTTTTGTCTTCGCCGACGCCGTGTTCGCCGGTGATCGAGCCGCCCGCGGCGATGCACAATTCAAGGATATCGTTTGAAAGGAGTTCGGCGGCTTCTTCCTGGCCGGAAATTCGACGGTCGTACAGAACCAGCGGGTGCAGGTTACCGTCGCCGGCGTGAAACACATTTGCGACGCGCAGTCCTGCTTCCCGGCTTAGGCGGTCAATCTCGCTCATCACTCGGGGAAGAGCGGTGCGCGGAATGACGCCGTCCTGGACGATGTAGTTGGGCGAGATGCGCCCCATCGCCGCAAAGGCCGCCTTGCGTCCTCTCCACACGAGCGCGCGTTCCGCGTCCGACTGCGCCAGCCGAATTTCCGACGCGCCATTCGAACGGCAAATCTCGTTCACATGGCTCATCAAGGCTTCGACTTCCGCGACGGGACCGTCGAGTTCGACGAGCAGCAGGCCGCCACAGCTCGGATAGTTCGCGTGGACCGCGGCTTCCGCGGCCTGGATCGCGAGGTTGTCCATCATTTCGATGGCGGCAGGCAACATTCCCGCGGCGATGATATCGCTTACTGCCGCGCCCGCTTCGTTTGTCGAAGGGAAAGCGGCGAGCAGCGTTCGAATGCACTCGGGGCGCTTCACAATCCGCAAAATAATTTTTGTGGCAACCCCGAGAGTGCCTTCGGAGCCGACGAAAACTCCGGCGAGGTCATAGCCGGGGGTGTCGAGTGTTTTTCCGCCGAGATGGACCAGTGAGCCATCGGGAAGAACCACTTCCAGGCCCAGGACATGCGTTGTCGTAAAGCCGTACTTCAGGCAATGCGCCCCGCCGGAATTCTCCGCGACGTTTCCGCCGATGCTGCAGATCGATTGCGAAGAAGGATCGGGCGCGTAGAAATATTCCTGCGGCGCGACACGACCGGTGACGTCGAGATTGATAACCCCGGGTTCGACGACCACGCGCGAATTTGGAAAATCTACCTCGAGGATGCGATTCATTCGAGCCAGGCTGATGACGATTCCGTTTTCAACGGGGAGCGCGCCGCCGCTCAAGCCTGTTCCGGAGCCGCGCGCGACGAAAGGGATTCGTTCACGGTGACAGATTCGAACGATCGCCTGGACTTGTTCCGTGGAATTTGGCAGCAGGACCGCGCGAGGCATGACGCGGAAATTGGTGAGGCCGTCGCACTCGTAGGTATGAAGTTCTTCGGCCGAAGAGATTAGCCCGCGGTCGCCGACGATCGTTCGAAGCTCATCAAGGATGCGCGCTTCCATAAGAGTCATTCACCGGAATGAAACTAGAAGCTTGCCCCATCAGTGGATGAAGTTCAACCCATTGGGGATGAATTGCGGGAAGACGTAGGCATACATCATGACGATGATGCCGACGATGGCTGCGAGCGCCACGGAATGCCAGAAAACAAAACGGAAGATGGAGCCTTCGTTGCCGACCTGGTTGGTGGCGGCCGTGGCGATGCAGATGGATTGCGCGTCAATCATTTTGCCCATCACGCCTCCGGCGCTGTTCGTGGCGCACATCAAAATATCAAAATGAGGGCTCAAATGGAGCTGCTGCGCTGTGATTTTTTGCAAACCGCCGAAGAGAACGTTCGAAGACGTGTCGCTGCCGGTTAGGGCTACTCCGAGCCAGCCAATGAAAGTGCCAAAGAATGGAAAAAGCCAGCCGGTGCGCGTGAAAGCGAGGCCTAAGACCGCATCCATGCCGGAGTATCGCGTGACGTAACCTAACCCGAGCATGCAAGTCATCGCCACGATGGCGAATCGCAAACGGACAAGCGTACGGCCAAAGATGTGTAGAAGTTTACCAGGCCCGAGGCCAAGCAGCAGGCCAGCAAGAATCGCCGCTATGAAGCAACCCGTTCCTGTAGCTGTCAGCCAATTGAAATCGAAACGCGCAGCTTCGGGAGTTGCCTTCTGCACCACGGGCGCGGTTCGAAATACTTTGTTATGAAGATACGGCCAGTCCCATCCCGCCGGGCCCGGACGAGGTTTACCATCAGGCATCGTCACCTTAAAGGCGGGCGTCGTCGCTTTATTCATCGCCAGCTTTACGCTAGGCAATCCCCAGAGCAGCACGAGGACGGAGAGAATCGCAAAGGGCAGCCAAGCCTTGGCTGTCTGCCCGGCGGTGTAGCGCTTCGCCACTTCGTTGCGTGCCACTTTCGCCGCATCTTCCTGGCGCTCGTCTTCAAATCGCCAAATGCGCTTCGGCTGCCAGACGCGCAGGAAAAGCATCGTCGCGATCAGCGAAACCACACCAGCCGCGATGTCCACCAGGTTGCTATCCATGTGATTGGACCAGAACCATTGCGTGGCGGCGAACGAGCCTCCCACAACTAGAATGGCCGGAAGAACTTCAAACGTTTCCGACCAACTCACCATCGCGCGAACCAGCCAGAAAGGAACGATGATTGCTGTGATGGGAAGAATCCGCCCGATCATCGCGCTCAGATCGCTCTCCGGCAGACTAGTCACGCTCGCCAGTGCATGCACGGGAGTTCCGATGGCGCCCCAGGCGACCGGCGCCGTGTTAGCGATCAGGTTGAGCACAGCAGCCTGAAAAGGTTTGAAACCAAGCCCGATCATGAACGCACCCGCGATTGCCACGGGCGCGCCGAAACCCGCGCAGCCTTCGATGAACGCGCCGAAGCAGAACGCGACGAGCAGGAGTTGTAGCCGGCGATCCGGCGTGATTGCCGCGACGGACTGCTTCATGATTTCGAACTGGCCGGTCTCCACGGAGATATCGTAGAGAAAAACGGCGGCGATAACGATCCAGACAATTTTCAGCAGGCCGAACGCCGAGCCGTAGAAAAAACCGCTGACGGCGAGGCTCGCCGGCATTCGAAAGACGACTATTGCGCAAATGACCGCGGTTGCGGCGCCGGCGACGGCGCAAAGATGCGCCTTTACTTTTAGGCCCGCCAGCAGGCCGAGCAGAACAATGATCGGCAGCGCCGCAACGAGCGTCGAAAGCCACCAATGTCCCAGGGGATCGTAAACTTGTGTCCACGTCACAGGAGAACCTCCAGCACATTAGTTAGTTATTGCGAAATTCTGGCGCGCCCAATTTCCGAAACCGCCCGCGAAAGGGAACAGTGCCTGGCCGAGCCACGGCTCTTATCCGGGAAGCTTTGCGTTTCGGTCGCTGAGATACTTCCTTGGCGCGTTCTTGTCAAGCGATAACTGTTTCTCGGCTGGTCCCCCTTGTTTGCAAACGCCGGAAAAGCTGCGCGCCCATGGCCAGCAGAGCGGGGAAGCAAACCAGAACGTAGCGCGGCTCGCAGGTTTGCAGTTGTGTGAGGAATGCCGTGCGAATGAGGATGAACGCCACGATCAGCAAGACTCCAGGGTTCGTGCGGCAGGACCACGCGGCTGCAAGCCCCATACCAACATACAGAACATTGAGCAGCGCCAAGCCGAGAGTGACTTCGAAGTCGGTGGGATTGCTGCGATAACTTTCGCTCAACGGCCAAAGTTTCCCTGAATAGGGCAGCAGGGCGATGCGCGGAGTAAACCACATGGCGGCAGCGCGCTCGATCGGAATCCATAAATAGATACGAATGGGATGACGCCGCGTGCGCTCCCGCGCCAGCGCTGCGAATTCGAGATCGAGCGCGCGTGTCATTCCGCGCGTTCGATTGTAGCGATCCAGCAGCAAAGCAACGTGCGCGCGCTCCTCCGGAGAATCCGCGGCGTACGCGGGAAGATCGCGCAAATCGATCGGCTGCAAGGGCAGTTTCCAGGTGAAGAGATACGCGTCCTGAAAACGAAACATCCAGGTTTTCGTCCATGCGTAAAAACCTGTCGGGAGAACATCGCCATACGTTTCTGCATAGCGAGGGGCGAGGAATTGAACACGCCCAACATTTACGGCATTGCGCGCGGCCCAGGGCGCCAGGGGCAACAACAGGCCAACGATCATCCAAAGCGTCGCGAGTGTAAGCTTTTTCCAATTCGCAGGACGGCGATAGCGGAGCCAAAGTACGATCAGCACGGCTGCAAGAAGCAGCGGCGTTTCCGGCCGGACGAGGGTGCCGAGACCAACAACGAGCCCGCCCGCGAACCAATTTTTTGCTGCGCGGAGCAAATCGTGGTCCGAAGCGATGCGATCAATCTCCATTCCCGCCGGCGACAGAAAAATCAGAAGCGCGAGCGTGGTGAAAAATGTTGCCAGAACTTCCGTCTGCGGCACGGCGGCGTAGTTGGCAGTGAAGGGACAAAGAGCAGCGAGCCAGAGCGCAGTCGCGGCGACTCGGTCGCGCGTCGCATCGGAAGCGCCCGCGGCCAAACGATCGGCGATGCCCGCGGCCAAGACACACGTAGCAAGATCGAGAGAAGCTTGCGCGAGCATGACTGCGCGGCGACCCGTGCCAAACAGAAAGAAAATTGCTGCGAGGAATGCCGGATAGCCGGGCGCGCGCTCATCCGAGGGGAGAAGCTGGCCGTGAGAGCAGAAACCGTAAACATGGTGGTAGAGCCAGTTGCGGCCAAGCTCTTCGTAATAGGCCGTATCTCCGGACGAGAATGGGAAATGCCAGATAAAGAAAAGGCGCAATGCGAGTCCGGCCAGCAAAGCCGGTGCGAGATGTTTGACGAATGTCTTGGTGAACATGTGTACGGTCGAAGATGAATCGGATTGCCCGGGCATTGTAGCAAGCGGAGGACTGGCGGCAAAAACCACACTGACAAAGGCTTGGCATTGAGGGTAGAATCACAGGAAATGGCTAACGCACCCGACGTTGTCAAAGCCCCTGGACTGGTGCCGGACGAACTCAAGCAGGAGCCCCGTTCCAAGGGTATTTCCACCGCACGCAAGAAGAAGCCGAAGGAACTTGCCGTTATTACGGAATGCTGCACCGGCTGCGCGGGGTCGCCCGCCTGCGTGGAGTACTGCCCAGTGGAAGATTGCATGTTCTGGGTGCCGGATGAGGACAATCCGCCGTTCGGACGCATCCAGATTGACCCCCTCCAGTGCATCGGGTGCAAGAAGTGCCTCAGCAAGGGCCCGGACGGCTGCTTCCTGGATGGCTGCCCGTGGGACGCCATCGTCATGGTCGATACTGCCGAAGTGGAAAAAGAAGTCGGTCCAATGGCGTACTGAGCAGGCCTCCCTAGATCGTTCCGCGAGAATCCATAAATTGAAATAATGAGTCTGTGTTTCGTGGCCGGCGAACTGTGACTGGTGACTTGTGACCCCGACAAGGCCGGGGCAGACCGGTGACTGGGACGAGGACGGCCAGGCGGGATGGTTCTGCTTTCTGGCGCGTGGTTAACAGTGGACAGTTCACAGCTGTCAGTGGAGAGAGAGGGTTTGGAAGGTAAATCGTCTTGTTTTTTTTGGCGACCAGGCTGCGGGCCCCCAGCCCCTGTTTTTTTTTGTCGAAGAGTGCGTAATCCCATGAAAAGAAAATAGTTGTTGATTTCGTAAGTGCAAAAAAATGCAAGAAATTGCAAAAGAGTGCGCAAGGGTATGAAAAAAAAGGGGATAGCTCGGAAGCAAATTGTAACGTCCCACAGGCCCTGAACTTCCAGACGCCGAAGACAATAGGGGGTGTACACCCCCCGTCGCGATGACAAGAGTGCGGAAGTGATTGATAAACAAAGGGTTGAGGAAGGCCCGTTGCGGAAAAGAGAGTGTAACATAATGAAAATAAAGGGGATGATTGCAGGAGGTCGAAGGTCGAAAGTTCAAGGTTGAAAGTTTGAAGAGCGAGCAGGGCCCCACCCCTATGTTTTTGTAACGATATGATACGAAAGGGGTTAAGTGGTGGTGGTCGCATATTGGGGATTTTCGGGAGTGGAAGAGTCAGGATAAGTATAGAGAGGCGTTTGGGCGGTTTATGCGGGATTTGAGGGATTGTGGCCGCACTGTTCTCACTTCCCGCAAAGAATCAAATCCACTTTGTATTTTTGAAAGACACGATCTGCCGTGAGCAGAGTCATTTGTTCTGAGAGTGACTGCGCGATGAGCAGCCGGTCAAAGGGGTCACGATGATGCGCAGGCAGTTCGCCCGCACGCAAGGCGTGTTCATGGGTGATGTCGAGCGGACGGATGGCCCAGGAACGCAGCGCGCGAGGAATGAACTCCGTAGGCGCCTTTGGAAGAGGCAGCGAACCGAGGGCAAATTTGATGGCGATTTCCCAAGAGCTGGCGGCCGAGAGATACAACTCCTCGGAAGGAGAGGTCAGGAGGTCTTTGGCCCTCAGATTGAGTTTGTTCTCGGCCGCAAGGCTCCAGAGAAAGACGCTCGTGTCGAGCAGACACTTCATGCGTTCTTCTTGGCTTTTCCGGAGCGCTTCTTCTTTCGGCCTTCGAATAGCTCTAGCACGGCCTCGGGCAACGGCGAGTCAAAATCCTCGGGGACGCTCAGCTGCCCGCGAAAAATTCCCAGAACACGCTGCGCCTTCTTTGGAGGCACGGGGACCAGGCGGGCCACCGGGACCCCGCGGTTCGCAATCGTTATTTCCTCGCCGGCGGCCACGCGGCGGAGGAGCCGCGAAAGCTGGGTTTTCGCTTCGTGCGTGTTAACTTCCTTCATGTCACCATACTAGACTAAGTTACAAGACTAAGTCAACTCAAGCTCCCGCCCCGCTCCCGCCCCTTTTTCCTGCCATCCCGCTTCTCGGCCGCAAAAGCGAGACAAGCGCGGATATCTGTTTCCGTCAGATAAGGGAACTCGCGCAAGATTTCAGAGTGGGTCATGCCACTGGCCAGGCTCTCCGGCACATCACAGCACCGATGCCCAATAAGAAGGGCGCAGCATGCTGCGCCACTACAAAGCGAGAGTGGCGTTTCGGCGGAATCGCAGGCCCGAATGGGTTAGTGTGCGGCGCGGTCGCGGATGGCTTTTTCGGTGAGGAGGGCTTGCTGGCGGATGCGGCCGGAGATTTCGGGGAGTTCGCGCTGGTAGGGGCGGATGGCGGGCAGGTCGTCGGGCTGGCCGATGAGATAGAGGGCGCGGAGGGCTTCCCACACTTGCTCGTCGCCGGGGTCCACGGAAGCCACTTCGGTGCCAGCGGCTACGTTTGCTCCCGTGGCTACGGAGAGCGTGCGGATGCGTCCGCTGATAGGCGAGCGCACTTCGATCGTTTGCTGGCCGTTTTGAGAGGCGACCGCTGAGCGGTCGACTTGCAGCTTGGCAATCAGGCCGCCTTGATGGATGGCGGTTCCCACTTTGTCGGTATCGATCACGCGACCGGCGCTGGGAGCGACGATTCTGGCGGGTTGCAGGAGGCCGACGATCTGGGGACGGCCGCTCACGTCCCCAAAACGGACGAGAGATAGGGCGGCGTTGCCGCGGACCATTGGAGAAGGATCCTGGAGCATCTTGAGGAGGGTCTCGTGGAAGCCGGGGCCGGAAGTGTCCTGGCCCATAACCCAGGCATCGGTGTTGCGTACTTCCTCGACGGGGTGCGAGGCCAGGCGGATCAATTCCGGATACCGGCGCGTCACACCCGAGTCGTGGCGTCCCATGCGCTCACCGAGTTGGACGAGGGCATGCTGGATGTGGCGCGGGTGCTTTTCATCTTGCAGGTATTCGCTGATTTGTTTGTCGGGGAGCTGGCGTCCAAACCAGGTGTTCCACCAGAAGAGGAACGGCATGAGGACGATTAGCCAGGCGGTAACGAAAAATAGCGCGCGATTGCGCGGGGACATTTTGTGACGCGGCGACGCAGGAGGCTTCGCCGAGGAGTCTTCCTGAGCAAATTCTGACTGATCACCATTTTCTGGAGAGGATGGAGGACTGGGCATGTCTTCTCTTGGTCTCTAACTCTCTTCGGAGGCTGGCGGCGGCTTGGCGGGCTCCGCAGCTTTGGTCTTTCCCAGGAGCCCGTGGTCGCGAAGCTCCCAGAAAACATTCAGGAAGAAAATCCCGGAGATGCTCAGCATGATCAGGCTTTCGAAGAGACCGTCCACGGTGGTGATGGTGCCGGTGATGATGATCCAGGAAATCCCGGCGAGTGGGATGAGGCCGAACAGGATGGAAATCAAGAGCATCACGGGAAGCAATGGACCTCCTCGGAAAAACAGTTGTCAGTGGTCAGTTCTAAGTTCTCTGTAAGACCAGAAATCCATGTTATCGCTTTCGATTCTCTTGCTGTTCTCGCGACATTGCCAGTTTGATACGTCCCTATTTTCGCCACGAGCCGGCTTGAAAGAGATTTCCGAAATTGCCTCACAGCCCCGATGCCCACTAAGAGGGGCGCAGCATGCTGCGCCCCTACAAAGGAAGATTGCGACGATTAGGGCTTGAATGAGGCATCCACAGTTTTGGTGTCCTTTGCGGCTAAGGTGACTTTTTGGGTTTGCTCGCCTAACTTTTCATGGACGAATGCAATGGTGTAATCGCCGGGGGGCAGACCCTTGATTTCGAACTTGCCGTCGGGTCCGGTGACCGCGTAGAACGGGCTCTTGGTTACGTTGACGAACATGCGCATCCAGGGGTGCTGGTTGCACTTCACGGGCAGCATAATTTCTTCGCGGGCGAAGGTTTTCTCGAGCGGGGCGGCCTGAGGAGGTTGTGACTCGTTCCATTCGCGGTTGTCCTTCGGGGTGGGATGAATATTGTGGGTAGTCGGATCACTGTTGATGATCTTGATGGTCTGACCAGCCACTACACCCAGGACGTGGGGATGGTATTTGCAGCCGCTCTGATCAAGGGTGATGGCTTCCTTGGGAATGTCGAACGTGCGGGTTCCCAGGCCGTCTTTCACGTACACAAACACATTGGAAAGGTGGCCTCCGCTGGCCATCACGTTTTCAGCCGTGTTCGTGCCTTTGCAGGCGGGATCCTGGCTCATGTCAATCTTGGCGACCTTGGGGGCCTCGCCATCCAGTTTCACCACGCCGACAATGATGGCTGTGGTGGCGGGATCAATCGGAGTGGCAACGGCCGCGGGCGCCGCAGCGCTAGGAGCCGCGGGTTGCTCTTCGGCGCTTTCCTTTTTGCCGCATCCGGCGAGGAGGACAAGTCCCAACAAACCTGCCGAGCCCCAAACTGCTATCGAAGTATTCGTTTTCATGTTTTCGCAGTACCTCTCTTGAAATTTGAAAGCTCAAAGCGATTGAAAATTTATTCGGGCGCACCGCGACCAGTATTGCCGGCGGTTTTCGCGCCGGACGATGAGCTGCCGGCCGCGTCCGACGCATGACCCATGGCAGCGCCCACTCTTCGCTGCTCCTCCGATGTGAGTTGCAGGATGTAATCGACCAGCAGCTTTGTTTGGTCCTTATCATAACCCTGGAACGAGGACGGAGTAGGACCGGAGAAAACCCAGTGGCCGTTCTCCCACTTGAAAAGACCGGAAGGCATGGAGGTGCCCGGGCTGATGGCCTGCGGGTCGATGATCCAGCGCTCCATCCAATCAGGCTTCAAGCGTCCGCGGGCTTGTAGGAAGTTGGGTGCGGTGGCGATGCGATCGTGAGCCGGATCGCCGGTGGCGTGGCATTTCAAGCAGGGCGCGGCGGTGCTGCTGAAGAGGCTCCTCGCCATTTCGGTTTCTTTCGTCGTCAACACCGGAACCTCCTCCGGAATGTAGGGGAAGGGCTGACGTGCAAGGGCTTGGAAGAACCGTACCAGTTTGCCGAGCTCATTTTCGGAAAAAGAGAAAGTCGGCATGCGTACTTGGAGGTACGAGCGGACGCCGTTGCGATTGGTGTCCTTATCATTCAGAGAAGGATTTCTCAAGAAACGGAGCATCCATTCGGGATCAACCCTGGCGCCTTCGGTGAGGAGCTTCGGAGGCAGCAGTTCCTGTCCGTCGGGGCCTTGATAGTGCGCCATCGCCATGAGCGAAGTGCGTTGACCGGGAATGAGCTGGTGGCAGCCCATGCAGTTATATTTCTTGACCAGCCACCAGCCTTCTTGAATGTCGCGGCGGTAGTCCAACGGCCGGTATTGATAGCTGGCGGGAAGAGGGTTTTCCTGGCTGCCCAACAGGAAAGTGGTGAGCGCGCGAATCTGTTCGTTGGTGAGGTGCAGGTTCGGCATTCGCAGCTTTTCCGTTTCGGGTTTGTCCTTGCCCTTGTCCCAGATGTTCGGCTCGGCCAACTTGTGTTCGAAGAAGCCCTTTTGGTCATACCAGGCCTGTTTGGCGGGGCCTTCGGGGAGACGCGCTAAATCGTCCGGATCGGTGATTGGTTCGCTGCCACCGCGCTGGGCCGTTTCCGTGAGCAATGCGAAATCCAGCCGCTCAATCGGTTTGCTGCCTTCGATGGTCAGCTCCGTGCCGATGCGGCCTTCGTCTTCGAGGCCGGAGATTTCATGGCATCCGGCGCAGCCGAAGTGGCGAACCCACTTCTTGCCTTCCGCCTTCAAATTCGGATCGTCCATGAACGATGCGTTGGCATACGCGGACGGCTCCTCTTTTTTCAGGGTGACCAGATAGCTGGCGACGTCTTCAGCATCCTGGGGAGAAAGGCGGAGGCTGGGCATCACAGTCATGTTCTGCACTTGAAGTTCGTGGCCGTCGTTCGGGCACCTGCTGTGGTCCAGGTCAAAGACGTAGGGCAGGCCCTTCTTTTTGTAATCCTCGGGACCGATGTCCTTCTTTTCATATGGGCAGTAAGGACGCGTGCGCTCGCGCGCGTTGTGGACCCAGCGGACGAGGTAGTCGTAGCTGTCCTTCTCACCCACGCGCGTGAGATTCGCGGCAAAAGTTCCGCCCTGCAACTGGTCGCCTTCGCCGATGGAGTGGCAGGCGAGGCAGCCGCGCGTTTCGAACAGCTCTTTTCCGTGAGCGGCGTTGCCCGGTTTGTGCTTGGGCAATGAATCCGTTAGCGCGGACTGCCAAATGTAGGCGGAGATGGCCTGGATCTGTTCGTCGTTGAGCCGGAAATTCGGCATTTTGGTTGTGGCGCGGAAGTCGCTGGGTTTCTTGAGCCAAACCGGAATCCAATTCTTGTTTAACTTGAGGCGCGCGTCCTTAAGATTGGGTCCAACCTTCTTCATGTCTTGCAACAGGCTCTTGGTCGAGCGGTCGAGCTGCACGACGCGCAAGTCCAGCTTGCTGTTGGTGACTTTGAGCGCGATGGCGCGGTCGTTCAGCCGGTTGGCCTCGTCGTTGCTCTCGGCCGTGTCGGCTTGCTTCATCAGATCGTTCGCTTGCTTGAAATTGTCTTTCTTCTCTTGCTCGATTTGCTTGATCTGCTGTGCGACGGAGAGCAGGTCTTCGGGCTCCTTGTCATAGCCTTCGTAACGGTGACAGCCCACACAGCCGCGCTGGCGGAAAAGATCTTTGCCATCGCTGAGGGTCCAACCCACGTCGTTGCTGACCAGCACCATGTCCGCGGCGTGGCAGGTCTGGCAACCGGCTTCCATATTTCCCTTGGCGAAGAGCGGCCAGAGCCAGTGCTCGTAGGTGCCATGAGCTTTTTCAACACTCGTGGTTGCGCGGCCGTTGCCCTGATGGCAGGGCGAACAGCCGAACTTATCCGGATCGTGAATTTTCAAAAGGTCAGGTTCCGGGTGACTGGTAAAAGCGCGCGCGTATTGGTCGGGTTTTTTGTCTTTGAGGGACATGGAAACGGCGGTCAGCTTGACGGGCTCGCGAATTCCCATGTGGCAGGATTCGCAGCGGTCGACGATATTGGCCTCCGGCACATTGATCTGCAGAATTTTGGGCGTCCAGGCTTCGGTCTTGTCCTGCAATCCCGCCATCTGCGTTGGAGTCAGGCTCACCATGTGCTCGGAGACGTAGGCATCAAGCTTTTCTTTCCGTTCGTTCACGGGCTTGATCAGCTCTCCGAGCTCGGCGCTCAGTTGGGTGCGCTCGTTTTTCAGTTCGTTGTAGGTTTCTTCCAGGTGCTCGTAGTCGTAGTCCTGCTTCTTACCGTCCGGATACTCGACGGTGGTCTTTTCTTTTTTGTAGGAAGCGAGATCTTTTTGCTCGCTTTGCTTTGAGGAGGCGCTGGTCTCCGTCTCAATGCTGTAGGTCAGGGCGTTGACATAGGCACGCCGGTCGGTAAAGGTGTTCTGTACCGCCAGGATTTTGGCGCTCAAGTCGCGCAGCTTTTCGTTGATCTCTTTGATGCGAGGCGCGGCGTTCTGGCTGGCAGTCTCGTAATCTTGCTTCAGCTTCTGGTAGTCGGGGCTGCTCTCAACGTCCTTTTGTGAGTCGCGCGACTGCGATCGGGCAGTCTTCAGGAAGGTCGAGTAGCGGTCTTTCCACTCGTGCTGAAAAGTTTTCCACGGACGCTGGCCAAAATCTTCATCCCACAATGCCCAGAAGAGCGTGGCCATCAGGATGACCATGGAGATGACGTAATGCGGGGCGAGCGACTTGCTGACTATCGGGTCGTTTTCGGGAATGGGCTTTTCGGGCACCAGTTCCTCCTAAACGTTAAACCAAGGCGTAATCCACACGTATTTAATGTGGAAGAGCAACCGCAACAACATCTTGATGGGCAGTGCGAGCATGGTGAGCAGGAACGTCATCATGATCGAATACTGCAGCAAGCTCATGCGCTTGTAGTCCTTCGGATTGTTACGTCGGAAAAAGGCGTGAACCAGCATGCCGCCGATGACGAAGAAGCCGCCGACCACCGCTGCTCCGAAGATGCCCTTGCCCCAGTTTGAAGTGATACCGAAAAGATCCGGCAAGTCGCGGTTGACTTCATAAATGAGCCGGTTGTGATCCCAGGTCTGCCCTGGCCAGAACCACTGCCATCCGGGTCCACGAATAAAGGTGCCGATGAAAATCATCGAGACCCACAGGATGATGAAGCCGAATAGAAATGTTCCAATGGCGAACTTGCGCTGCTTCCAGGTGTAGTAGCCGGCGCCCAACGGATTGGTATCTATATACGGAATCACCATCAGGCCAACGATGATGAGCGTGGGCATGACCACGCCTGCGATCCAAGGATCGAAGTAAACCAGCATTTCCTGCAAGCCGAGGAAATACCACGGCGCCTTCGCCGGGTTCATGGTCAGGTTGGGGTTCGCAGGTTCTTCCAGCGGCGCATTCAGAGTGATGGACCAGACCATCAGGATGATGGTGACGATGACGGCGGCCAGGAATTCCACGCGCAACAGAAACGGCCAGACGTGCACTTCTTTGGCCCACCCGGGCTTGAACGGCCACGCCTTGCGATGATGCGTTTTGGCCAGCGCCGCATCCCCCGCGAGTTGCTCGATCAAGACGTCATTGGCGTGCGCCTGTTTCCACGCGAGGTACATGTAGAAAGCCAGAAGCGGAATCATCGCGATGATCGGCACGTTGTCCGCAGCGGAGAGGATTTCCCACAGTTGCTTCCAATCCATGGCTACTTTTTCGCCTCCTTCACTTCGGAGTCGAGCACCACGGCCGCGGGGCCGGAGATGCCGCCATCCTTACGTACGCGCCAGAAGTGCAGGATCATGAAGATGGAAGCGATGATGGGAATGCCGATGCAGTGCCAGATGTAGGAGCGAAGGAGCGCGTTGGCGTCTACGATGGAGCCGCCCAGCAGGCCGAAGCGAACGTCGTTATATGGAGTCATGCCCAACATCGAGCCGAAGGGGCCTTCGTGTCCAAGGAGAGGCGTGGCGCGCGCCATGTTGGTGCCCACCGTCACGGCCCAGAAGCCGAGCTGATCGTCGGGGAGCAGGTAGCCAGTGAAGGAGAGCAGCAGCGTCAGCACCAGCAGGATCACGCCCACGTTCCAATTGAACTCACGCGGCTTCTTGTAAGACCCGGTGAGAAACACGCGGAACATGTGCAGCTCGACGGCAATCACCATCAAGTGCGCGGCCCAGCGATGCATGTTGCGCAACAATTTGCCGAAGGGAACGTCGTGTTCGAGGTACAGCACATCGCGGAAGGCCTGTACTTTGCTGGGGTGGTAGTAGAACATCAGCAGCACGCCGGTGAGCGTGAGCACGATGAACAAATAGAACGTGATGCCGCCCATGCCCCAGGTGTAGCTGTAGCGCACGGCGTCACGATTGATCTTGGCGGGATGCAGATGCAGGAAAACGTTGGAGAGCACGCCCAGGGCGCGATTGCGCGGCGTGTCGTCGCGCTTGTGGCGGAAAATCGAAGTGTAGACCTGTGTCTTGGTGGGCTTCTTGAGCAGCTCGACCTGTTCTTTTGCTTTTGCAGGCATGTCCGTCTTGAGGGACTCGAGGTCCTCTTTGACGCCCGCCTTGAAACGCTCGACCAAGCCAACCGATTTGCCATTTTTTCCGTTCGGGTTTTTCTCTTCGGGCATCGTCTGCTCTCCCGTCCTGTAGCGGCTCGATCTGTCCCTGCTTCTCCCTTACGCGCGGAGCGCTCTCGCAGCGCCGTCCGTTACACCGGCAAAAATGATCCCGGATCACTGAAGTGGCTTGGTTGTCCCTTAGGCCACTGATAGAGCCGGGAGGTATCCACGATAATCTGCCCGTCTGGCGCAAGCTCCACGTGCGCGCGGTCCATCGGACGCGGCGCCGGTCCCTCGAAGTTGACACCTTCGCTGTCGTAGCCGCTTCCGTGGCAAGGGCACTTGAACTTGTTCTCGCTGGCCTTCCAATCGGGTGTGCAGCCCAGATGCGTGCAGCGGGCGTAGACGACGAATACGCGATCCGGCGTGCGGTCCACCCAGATGCGGTATTTCTGCTGCCATTTGGTATCGACACCCAAGGCGTAGTCCGAGGGGTACCCGATCTTGAATACAGTGGGAGGTTCGAAGAGCGTCCGGGGAAGAAAGAATTTAAAGAAGGCGATGAACCACGCGCCCAGAAAACCGGTGACCGCAACCCACACCAGGCGCCGGCGCCGCTGGTTGACTTGGCTAGCTTCCGGGCCCACTGTCGCCAAACCTGCGGCAGCTGCTGCTTTGGAGGTACCCACGGCAGGCGTACCAACATACCTGGTTGCATCTCCACCGCCGGCAGCGGATGTCTTCGCCGCTTCCGGTTTTGGTTTGGCCGAATCAGTTTCCGGGCCCGCCATGCGATACCTCCTGGATTGCTAGTCCTCGAAATTAATCAGCGGCCAGCGAAAGCGCCGCCCGTCCCCCTTTAGGTTATGGTTCCGTCGACTGCGATCTGGCTGCGGCCGAAAATGGATTGGTTCCGAACTCCACATCGTTTCAGAAATAAATTCGAGTTGTCCGCAGTGAGGGCGAGACGACTGTCCCCAGGACGCGAAATATTTTTCGGATGGACTGGACAAATTATAGACAGAGGGCGCGACCGCTGAGAGCGTCCGAGGCCCGCCGGATTGGAAAAGTTTGATACGAAAACATCGCGAGGTCCTCAACATTTTCGCTGGACCCCCCAGGGACGAAACGGATATTACTCAAAACAAAAAAATTCGTCAATGCGTCTTTGCGTTGGAGTGCTGAAATGATTTTGAGCATTTTCCGGAAAGAAGCTTCGCCGGCAAAAAATAATAGATGCAAGAACCCGCTTGCGCTCAGAAAAACCTGTGATATATTCGCCCCGGTTTGCATCCCCCACTTCTCTGATCACAGGGAATTCGAGCAGGGCCTCAGTGGGGAAGGCCGAGAATCCAACTCGGGGGGTCGTGCTGCATGGGCCTCATTCTTCTACTCGTCATCTGGCTGATCACCTTTGTCAGCACGTATTTCTTCATCGCCAAGACATGGTGGTTACCCGTCGGAGCTTCTGCCGCGGCCGCCGGAATCGATCATCACTTCACCACGACCTTCATTCTTATGGGCATCGTTTTCGTTGCCGCTCAGGTTTCCTTGGGAGCGCTTGTCTGGATTTACCGCGACCGTGGTTCCTCCTCTTCCAAGGTGGCGTATTCCCACGGAAACACTATTCTGGAAATCGTCTGGACCGTACTCACCACCGTCCTTTTTGTGGGGCTAAACCTAATGAGCAGTTCCATCTGGGCTTCGGAGCGGTTCCGCCCCGCGGAAGCGAATGCCGTGCGCGTGGAAGTGACGGGGATGCAGTTCGCCTGGTATTTCCGCTATCCCGGGCCGGACGGCAAGTTTGGCGCAACGAACCCGGAGCTTGAGGATGCCTCGGCCGGCGGCGAAGCCGCTCTGGGTCTCGATCCGAAAGACTCCGCATCCAAAGACGATATCGTGACGGGAACGATGGTGGTGCCGGTGAACCGCGAAATCGAAGTGATCTTGCGCGCTCACGACGTCATCCACAGCTTCTTTATTCCTACGATGCGCTTCAAGCAGGACGCGGTACCCGGCCTTGCGATCCACATGCATTTCACGCCCATTGAAACGGGAGACTATGAAATTCTCTGCGCCGAACTTTGCGGGCTCGGTCATTACAAAATGCACGGCATGTTAAAGGTCGTCAGTCAGGAAGAGTTTGACAAATGGCTTGCGGCACGGGAGGCCGAGAAGCAATAACATGGCTACTCACGATTTCGCTGCCCAGGAAACTCACGCCCACGCGGCACCTCAGGGCTTCATTCGCAAATGGGTCTTCAGCCTGGACCATAAAGTCATCGGCCTCCAGTATTACTTCCTGGCGCTGGCCGCGGTGTTTGTCGGCATGTTCCTCTCGCTGCTGATGCGCATCCACCTGGTCGCGCCCACCGCCGTCTTGCCGTTTCTGGGAGACATCAAGCCGGAGACGTATCTCATGCTGGTGACCATGCACGGCACCATCATGGTTTTCTTTGTGCTCACCACCGCGCCACAGGGCGGCTTCGGGAATTATTTCCTGCCGATTCAGATTGGTGCGCCAGACATGGCTTTCCCGGTGCTGAACATGCTTTCGTTCTGGACGACCTTCCTGGGCTTCATCGTAATGCTCGCGGCCTTTTTCGTGGCCGGAGGAGCGCCTCTCCATGGCTGGACGGGTTACGCGCCGCTGAGCGCTCTGCAATCGGCTGGGCCGGGCGAGGGACTCGGCGCGGATTTGTGGATTATCAGCATCGCTATTTTCTGCATTGGTGCGCTGATGGGTGCGCTGAACTTCATCACCACAACGCTTGATATGCGCGCCAAGGGCATGACCATGATGCGCATGCCGCTCACCGTTTGGGCCTGGTTCGTCACCGCGATTCTGGGGCTTCTCGCGTTCGGTGTGCTGCTCTCTGCCGGGATTCTGCTGTTGATGGATCGCAACCTCGGCACCAGCTTTTTCGTGCCGCTGGTCACCATCAACGGACAGCTCACGGGTCATAAGGGTGGCTCACCGCTTTTGTGGCAACACCTGTTCTGGTTCTTCGGCCATCCTGAGGTTTACATCGCGATCTTGCCGGCCATGGGGATGTGCTCGCAGTTGCTCTCCGTGTTCTCGCGCAAGCCCATCTTCGGCTACAAGGCCATGGTGTACGCCATCCTGGCCATCGGCTTCCTGGGCTTCATGGTGTGGGGCCATCACATGTTCATGAGCGGCATGAGCCCGTATACCGCCTTCGCATTCTCCATCATGACCATGGGCATCGGCGTTCCGTCAGCCATAAAAACATTCAACTGGCTCGGGACTCTCATGCGCGGGCGGATCCGCTTTACTTCACCCATGCTGTTTGCGATCGGATTCGTTTCGCTGTTCGTTTCCGGCGGGATAAGCGGTCCATTCCTCGCGCAGCCCGTGCTGGACATTCAGTTGCACGACACGTATTTCGTGCCCGGCCACTTCCACCTCATCATGGGCGTGGCCTCCATCTTCGGCATCTTTGCGGCGACCTATTATTGGTTTCCCAAGATGTTCGGACGAATGATGAACGAATCGATGGCGCGCTGGCACTTCTGGTTTAGTTTCATCGGGACATACGCGATCTTCATGCCTATGCACTATCTCGGTATGGCGGGGATGCCGCGCCGCTACTCGCAGATGACCGAGGTCGCTTATCTCTTCCACCTGATCCCGCTGCAGAAGTTCATCACTTACGCGGCGTTTGTCACAATCGCTGGCCAGTTGATCTTCGTCGTGAATCTCTTTTGGAGCATGTTCAAGGGAAAGAAGGCCAGCGACAATCCTTGGGAAGCAACCACGCTCGAGTGGACCACGGCGACGCCGCCTCCACACGACAATTTCGGCGGACACACGCCGATCGTTCACAACGGCCCTTATGAGTACAACGTCCCCGGCGCGCCCCGCGATTATGTGATGCAGACCGACCCGGAAATCAAGCCGGCACATTGAGCATCCCATGGCCACATTCACCACAACCGCGACGGTAGACGACCCCAGAATCTCCTTGGGCGATGATGGCTCCGGTCTGGGATTGCCGGATTACGCCACGCGCTTGCGACGGGCGCGTCTTGGGCTGCTGGTCGCGCTGACCCCGGTTCTCATGCTGTTTGTCTCGTTCAGCAGCGCGTATGTTGTGCGTCAGGGACTGCCCACGCTCGACCCGCGCACCAATGCGCTCGTGCGCGACTGGATTCCCATAACACTTCCCAGGCTGCTGTTGATCAATACGGGTGTGCTGATCTTGAGCAGCGTGTTTATGGAGCTGGCCCGCCGCCAGGTGAAGGGACAAGCGGCTCTTGCGTCGGCAACATCCGCTCCGGGAGTCTCCGCCGCTGACCAGACGAGGATTCCCTGGCTGTCCATGACTCTCGTTCTTGGTCTCGTTTTTCTTTTCGGACAGTGGGCGGCCTGGAAGCAGCTGGCCGCAAATGGTTTCTATGTGGCCACCACGCCCAGTAGCTCTTTTATTTATCTGCTGACCGGGACGCACGCCATTCACTTGATGGGTGGTGTTCTCGCCCTGTTCGTCGCAGGCATCGCATCGCTTTTGCACCGCTCCCCGGCAACGAGGAGCATTGTCGTGGATGTGACCGCCTGGTATTGGCATTTCATGGCCGGGCTGTGGATTTACATTTTGTGCTTGCTGGAGTTTGCCAGCTAACCGTACGTTTCTGACCAGGAGGCCGAACGCATGGCTGAATCCGCGATGCACGACATCCCGTCGGCTTATGAGCCGTCGCTGTTCGGCACCTACTCCAAGAAAATCGGGATGTGGTTGTTCCTGCTCTCCGATTCGCTGACGTTTGGCGCGCTGCTCTACGCCTACAGCTACGGGCGCATTTCGACGGAAGGTTGGCCCACGCCTTTCCATTCCGAGAGCATCATCAACGCCACCATCATGACCGCGTTTCTGCTCACCAGTTCCCTAACAATGGTGCTGGCGGTCAGGGCTTCCGTGCATGGCGATGCCAAAGGGCAGCGCCTGTGGTTGCTAGCCACCATGCTATGCGGCACGGGATTCATTGTTCTTCACGGGCGGGAGTGGAGCAATTTGATCGCGGAAGGTTTGACTCTACCCATGTTCCCCAAAGTTCCGGGCCACGAAGCCGCCAGCGAATTTGTGAACGTATCCAAAACCGTGCCGCAGTTTGGCGCCACTTTCTTCGGGCTGACGGGGATGCACATGTTGCACGTGACGCTGGGTGTGATTTACCTTGGCGTTGTGGCGCTGCGGCGCAAATTCATCCCCATCCTGCTGGTCCTCTGGCTAGTTGCGTGGTTGGGAACGCCGGTCTATAGTCCCTTCCACTATGGTGCGCACGTGCTCTTAATCGCAGCGATCGTGTGCTCGATCATCCTGTGGCTGAAGCCCAAGGTATACGACTCGTCCGACGTGGAAGTTGCCGGGCTGTACTGGCACTTCGTGGACCTCGTCTGGATGTTCATTTTTCCCTTGGTTTATCTGATGTCCGCCAAGATTCTCTAGGAGCCGGAGGGATATGGATACCATTCAGCAAGCTCTCGCGGAACGCGTTGCGGAACAGCACCGCCATCACGGTAAAGCGCTGTTCTTCTGGGTGTGGGGTGCGCTCCTGGTGATGACTGCCATCGAAGTTTATTTGACCTATCAGAATATGCCGCCCGTGAAGATGTTGACCATTTTGCTGGGCTTGTCGTTTGTGAAGGCCGCGCTGATCATCGGCTACTTCATGCATCTAAAATATGAAGTATCAAGAATGAAGTGGCTTACAATGGGTTCGGTGGTCGCCTGTTTGATTTTGATGACGATCTTTTTCTTTCCGGATGCTTTTCGCATTCTCCATCTGGGAGTGAAATGAAAGTTCGTTCCGCAATTCTCGTCTTATCGCTCTTTCTGTGGACCGCGCCCGCGTTCAGCCAGGGGTGCGCGATGTGCCGCAGTTCCGCCGCGGCGACCTCCAAGGACGGCCAGAAGGCTATCAGTAAAGGTGTTCTCATACTCGTAGTTCCCCCGATCGGGTTCATGACCCTCGGCCTCGGGCTGGCGTTTCGCTACGGAAAAAAGCGCGATCTGGAGAACTGCTGAGCAATCTGATTTTCAGTGAGAGCCGCGAGCGTCCTGCCCGGCGAAGAATGAACGAAATAAACCTCAACGAACTCAGCGCAGGTCCGATTCCTGCGGCGGAAACTCAGTTGAGCCAGCCACCAGATGCCCGCAAAAGACCACTCTCGCGGTCCTTTCCGGAAGTCCTCTAGCAGAACCAAATCGCCATCACGCGACTCGAGAGCAGGGGAAGCGCTCGCCGATTTTCGAGTGATAGTATCCCTCTTTGGAGGGGGCGCTCATGAATTCATCAAACACCTTTGAAGGAACATTGAAAAACTGATAGATCCCGCCCTTAACAAACTGGATTTCAAGCGTCTCCGAATCTTCCTGATAGCCTACCTGGGTGATTTCCGTTGAGGGAATAGGGAACCGATGCATTTTAGAGAGCCCCCTTTCTGGTGAGAGACGCTTCCATTCGATGGCGGCGGGAGTCGCCATCCTGTCACGGCCGTGGCGGTATCGGGTCTATGGTCTGGTTGTTCTTTCTCCCTGGCCGTGGCCCTGGATCGTCCCTCTTTGGTAGTGGCTCAACGGCGGGATTCTAGCATAAACAGACTGATTCAATATTGCTCTTCCGCAACCTCCGTCAAACGGGATTTCAGGAGAGTGCCGCTTGCTCCGCCGAGTGCAGTGAAGTCTGATGGCGAGATTCGGTCGATTCCTGACCAGTCCAGGAGCTGCGCAACTCTTCGGCGCGGCGTACAAGACGGTCAATTAAATCCGGGGATCCTGGCGGCTTACCTGGTCCAGCCGGCTTTGCGCCCTTTGGAAAGATTTGCAGGAGCTCCAGTTTTTCAAGAATACGTTTCATAGCGCGATCGGGGTTGCGGAAAAACTCCGTAGCTCGGATGCGGGTGAAGATCCAGCCCATGCGCTCAAGAATAGATTGGCGCTCCATGTCCTCGGCGAGTCTTTCCAGCGGATGATAGCGGTCGCCGTCGCACTCGATGGCGAGACGCTTGTCGTCGCCTTCGACGACCAGATCGATTCGAAAAGCGCCGACTCGCCACTGCGAAGCAACCTGATAACCGGCGGTCGTGAGACGTTTCATGACCTCACGTTCGAAGGTTGACTGGGTTCGTTTCTCTTTTTCTTCGAGAGCCCGCATAAGGCGGCTGGGATCTTGCGCGTGCTCGATGAGCTGGCGGCGGAGATCGTCGGGCTTGAGGTCGTCACGGGGGCTGAGAGAATGGACGATCCACATCTGGTCGCGGGCGCGGCTTGCGGCCACATTGAAACGCTGTTTGAACAATTCCTGGTCGCGGAGGGACAGGGGGCCGCGCAGGGCGGTGTCGACGAGGGAGATAAAGATGACGTCGCGCTCGTCGCCCTGGAACTGCGCGGCGTTCCCGCACAGAACGCGGCGTAGCTCGTATCGCTCTGGTGAGATGTGCTTGCGAAGGAGATTATCAATTTCAATCGCCTGTTCGTCGCCCACCAGAGAGACGACACCAAAACTGAGCGGTTGACCTGCGTCATTTTTCTGATATTCAGGCATCTCCACAGCGGCGGCGACCAGCGAGGCCACCTCGAGAGCCTCCTGACGGTTAAGCTTGCCGTCGCGGCTGGAGCCGGAAACGCGATGCGCGACTGTGTGCGGACGGAGCTGTACCCGGCTGGCGTCCCGCAGGGGCTTGATGCGCCAATCGTAGGAAATCATATTGCTGAACTGAATGATTTCCGGTACGCAGCGGAAATGCTCGACCAGACAGGTTGTGCCGCCGAAGGATTGGCGCGCTAGATCGTAGATGGAGATTTGGCCGTCGTAGAGATCGGCGTTGGGAATGCCGGGGAGGTATTGGAATATGAGGTTCTGGATGATGCCGAGATCCTGGCCGACGGCTGAGGGACTGACCTGCTCGTGGTCTCCGACGACGAGGACAGTCTTGCCCAAGTACAACGCGACGAGAGCCATGACGTCACTCTGGCTGGCTTCATCGATGATGACGACGTCAAAGCGAGTTGTACGCGGATCAAAATTTTCGACTACCCGTGACAGCGGCATGACCCAAACCGGAACGGCGCCGCGGCACTCGCTCATCTTCCGGGCAGCTTCGGCGCGCAGCAGTGCGACGCGGACGCCGTGGCCTTTGCCAATGCGACGAATGGTGTCGAGCCAGCCAACGAGCGCTTGACGCTGGCGAGGCGAGGTGCGGCGCGCTTGCGCAGACCATGCGCGCTTGTCGATGAGTTCAACGGTGGCGCTGCGAAGCTGCTCGCGGAGTTTTTCGCTTTTAACTTGGAGGGCCTCGAGTGAAACGACGGCGCGGCGGTCGAGTTCATCGTTGAGCTGGCGCCAGGTCCAGGCAGACGCGGGATCGCGAGGCGGTTCACCCCGGCCGTGGACGCCAGTGCGATTGCGAATCGCGCCGGCCCACGCGGGTGCGGCGGTCTCCAGCTTGGCAAGCAGCGCGCGCCGCAGATCGAGATCGGCCTGACGGCTTTTGAGTTCGAGGAGACGCTCGTAAGCGCTGCGGTACCCGCTCGAATTTTCATCTTTCACCGTTTCGAGGAGCTGAGCGATCACCTTAGACGATTTGGCAAGGCGGGCCGCAAGTTTGAGCCGGTTTTTCAGATCACGGAGTTCCTCGTTCAATTGGAGCAATTTCAGCTTCTTGAAGCGCGAGTCTAGGACGGGGGAAAGAGAATCGGTCACCGCTAGTCCGATCCTAACCAGCTCGCCGTCGGAACCGACAACCGCCGGTTGCTCAGCGAGGAATTTCTCCCACCGGAAGCCGAGATCTTCAAGTTGCTGTTGGAGAGGGAGCCATGTGTGCTCGTGCCATTCGAGACAGTCTTCGATGGAATCGCAGAATTGTATCAGTGTTTTTTCGACTTCCTCACCCATTTCATTTGAATGGGGAGTCCCGAGAGGGGCAACTTGGCGATCCCAGCGCGTGGCAAGATCCCGGCGGAGGCTCTTGAGCCGGGAGAGTTGACGCAGCGCATGAAAGTGCTCGGGAAGACGAGGGCGCGCATTATTGACTCTCGTTTGCTCTATGAATTGGCTCCAAGACTTGTGCGTGAGAAGCGTGAAAGAACCAAGTTTGCCGCCATTTTCGAGATGGCTCAGGATCTCGCCTGCAGCGCGTTCCTGATCCTCGAGCGAGGAATCGCCAGAGATTTGCGGGCCGAATTTGACAAATGATTCTTGCGTGTTTGCGGCTTCACGATGAACGCGGCGAACGAAGCCGACCAATTGGTCCCAGGGCTGGCGGTATGTGTCGCCGTACTTTCCGGCGTAAACCGCAGCCAGCTTCCATTTGTCCTTGCCGGAAAGAGGCTCGACAGCGTGCGCCAAATTGACGATAAGAGTTTGTAGATCGTCCGCCGAACCTTGAGGAGCCTGGGATTGCCAGAGATCGGAGCGAAAGTCCAAATCCTCCATGCCAAGACGATTCTGTTCATTTACGGCAGCGTCGAACTCTTCAGGGCCAGGAAGATCGTGGAGCTCCGGTAGATGGCCGGAGAGCTCATTTTCGTCCTCGCGGGAGACGGAAGCGTTCGTGCGGTAAAGGTCGGCCAGTTCACCTGGTGAAAGCGGCAAAGGGGCGACGGCAGCGACAGGTCCGGGAATCCAACTACAAGTGTCTTTTTCCTGCGCCGCTTTGCGAGCAGCGTCGGCGGGCCCCCAGGATTTTCCGCCTAAAACGACGTCGCGATACTCATCCGCGCGAGCTTCGCTGAGCTGATTCCGAATTTCATCCAGCTTTTTGAGAAGATCGAGGCGCTGAGATGCTAATTTTTTTGCCTCCGTCTCAAGCGCGCCGGCGTCGGCGCGAGAGAAACGCTCCGCGATCGAGCCGACTGCGCTCTCTAACTGTTTACGGCTGTCCAAGTCGCTTTCTAGGACGCTGACGCACAAGGGACGCAGTTCAGGCACGATGTGATGCCGCACCATGCGCAAGGCTTTCGTTGTGTGGCTCGTGACCAGAACGCTCTTGCCGTGCGCAAGCAAATGGCCGACGAGATTGCCGATGGTGTGGGTCTTTCCTGTTCCCGGCGGGCCTTGCACGAGGACTCCACCATGTTCTTCCAGCTGTCTCGCGATTCGGATCTGTTCAGGATTTGCGGGCTTGCTCAAAAGGACGTCAGCGTCGGTCCGGCCACCGCCTCCCTCCGGCCTGTCTGCTTCTCCGGCATCAGGAATTGGGGATTCTTCGCCGACGATGTTCAGAAGAGACCACGGCAAGTCTTCGCGCGTGCGGAGGTCCGCAAGGATTCCTTCGATTGCTGCCGCGAACCCCAGCGTACGGGCACGCAAAAATATAACCGGGTCGCGGCCGATGCGAGGATCATTTTGTTCCCCGTCCGGTGCGCCTTCCTCGATGAATTCTCCACGCGGCGAGAGCTGCACAACCAGGCGTTTCAGGAATTCAGAAGCCGTGCCATTGAACAGCGGATGAAATCCTTCCCGCTCCAACTCTTCGCGGCAGCGTCCGATCGCGCGCCCGTCCACGTCAGTCATCGATTGGAACAAAGCGGAGTAAAGCTCGGACGGATGGTCGGCTTCCGAGAGCGTGAATTCGGGTACCGAAGCGTTGAACTGCAGTTGAAGGCGCTGAAGAAGTACGGGGTGGTAGATGCCGCCCTCGGGGCGGCTCCAGCTCAAAATGCCGTCCCCCAAAACAAGCTCGACGCGTTCGGCCTCGCGATCGATGCGGCCGTACAGCGCGTAGAGCGTCTCGAAGATTTTCATGCAAGCACGAGCGGGCTTTTCATTTTTTGCCCATTCATCGCGGAGGGACTTCCAGCGCTGAAATGCCACGGGTCTTTCGGCGCTGTCGGCGAATCTCACGACTCGAGATTCGATTTGTTCCTCGGGCTCGGGCCGGGATTCGGGGACGGAGATCCCACGCGAGGGATCTTCCCAGCCTGTCTCCAGCCACTCCGCAATCTCTGGAGGAGGCGTGGGAGGAGGCGTCAGCGCCGGCCGTTGGACCTTTAGAACAAAACTAGCGCCGCCGGTCTCGCCGTTCTGGCTTTCCGCGCTCGCAACTTTCGATGCCCTGGATTTGACCCCGCCTCGCTTGATGGACGGATGATCAGGAAGGTCGTGCAGCCACAGGTTCCAGAGTTGCTCGCGAATCTGCCGTTTGGCCGGATTGCGATGCTGGTTGAGTGCTTCAAGGTAGCGGAATACGCGCGTGAGTTTGTCACGGCCGCTCCGGAGTTTCTCGGCATCCATGTTCAGTTGCCTTTTTGAGGACACGTGTAGAAGCTGGGTAGGCTGGTGGAAGGATTAGAATATCAGGATTCAGCGGACATTCACAACCTCCCAAAGTAAAACATGGGCTGCGAGCCCACTTGCTTGTTATTCCCATCCCCGTCGTCAGACTAGGAGATAATTGCAGAGGATGTAGGCTGATCGAAAGTCACTCAGAGCTCGCACCGACAATGTCTTCTGGTAATTTGGCTCCGCGCGCACTGGATGTCTGTGTGGCAGAAAGCAAGGTTCCGAGTTTGGAGCGCGCTCTTCCAAGGCGAGACATGACGGTCCCAAGCGGGCAGTTCAACAAGGTGGCGATCTCTTGATAGGAAAGCTCAGCAAACTCGCGCAGGGCGATAATCTCGCGAAACTCCGTGGAAAGTTGTTGGATCGCTTGTCGTACCTGCTCGCGCTCCACTTTGCTCACATAAAGGGCGTGAGGGTCTCTGGCAGAGTCTATGACGAGGTCTGCGGCATTCTCATCAGCGTCAATTTCGACTAATTTCGGCCTGGTACGTCGTTGCCGTACTTGGTTGAGCCAAATGTTTCGCAAGATGGCGTACAGCCACGCCTTTACATTACTGTCTTCGCGCAGCCGTCCCATCGCCTCTATGGCGCGAACGTACATTTCCTGTACCAAGTCCTCGGCTTCGAAAGAGTTGCGAGTGAGCACTATCGCATAGGCGAACAGGCCATCGATATGCTCGAGTGGAACCATGGACAACGATAGACTTTTTGCGGCGACGTGTCTTACAGAGAAGTGAGGTTTTTTCAGGATCGTGTTACTGATTGCGACGGTAGTCGCCTGGGGTGACTCCGACATGTTCACGGAAGACCTGAGTCAGGTGCGCCTGGCTGGAGAAGCCACAGTCTGCAGCAACGTCAATAATGCTTATTTCCGGCCTTTTTAAGAGCGATCGAGCGTGGTCGATCCGGCGCTTCAGTAGATAGTGATGTGGTGTCATGCCCGTCGACGTGCGGAACATTTTAAGAAAGTGTCCACGGCTGTAACCCGCCTCTTCTGCGAGCGAGGCGAGGCTGACCTCGAACTGGAAACTATGCTCGATCCGTTCTAGAACACGCTTCAACGCGTAGGGTGGAAGCGCAGATACGGCCGAATCCGCTCTTTGGTGCTGCGGACGTTCACCCAACAGAAGGTATCGGATTGCGAGCGCATGAGCGAGCGAATCGCAATATAACTTGCCTGAAAGACCGCCAGCTCGAACTTCTTCCAAGAGAAGTGTCATGAGCCGTCGAATAGCTGAGTCCTCTAACTTAGGACGGATGATGGGTTCAGTCGTGGGCTGTCGATCCAACTCCGACAAAATGCTTCTTATGAAATGTGAATCCAAGGCACAGAGGGTAACTTCCGACCGCCTATAAGAGTGCAACGTTGGGATGAGTCCGACCGGCGTCACAGTGATTGCTCCGCGCCCTTTCGAACAACGAACAAAGCGCCCACCATGGCCCGCATATTCGCCGGAATAACCCGCTGTCCAAAGCCACAGAACGTGCCGATCAGTTACAGTTTCTATCCGCTCGCCTTCAGGAATCCTGTGATGCTCAAGGATAATGCCGTCCCAGGAATAGCCATCGCTTGAATCGACAACGGAAGAAGGACAAGTTAGATGAGCGAGGCGAGAAGATGGATTGTTAGGGTTAGATGCCATAAAGATTTCCTCTGTTAGCCCACCTCAATAGAACCTGGCCGCGTAGAAGAGAAATGTGCGGATTCCGGACACAACCCAAGCTCAATACACTGCGACCTCATCTTTGCCTCTTTACATGCCCATCCGTTTGATGCATCAGGGGCGCCAATGGACCCAAACGTTGAAGACACCCACGGTCTTCGAATTGGAGGACCTCAGAGTGGATGACAAGACCATTAGCGGAATGCTGCTGTCGTCGCTTTTGCGGAAAGTCAGGAGAGGGGCACTCCGTGAATCGTCCGGAGCATAGCTCCACGCTGCTTGCATGACAGCGATGATCTCCGGGCCCAAATACGGAAGCACGTCAGAACTCCATCGTGCGGCGGAGGCAACCGAACTCGCGCACGAAGGCAATACAAGTCGCCCTTCATATTATTCCCCGAACGGAAGAAGAAAATGTGCGCACATCCGAAGAAAGGCCCGCTAGATTCCGCATAAACGTGTTTTGGTCCTGGGAATAGTCCCGGGAATAATTGTCGAAGCTCGGTGTTATATAGAGCGAAGCATGTCAGCGCCACTTGGGAGTTGCGTCCGAACCATGGCAAGTTCCACCACGCTTTTTGCGGCCTGCTCTGAGACAGCATTCTCAAGGGAGGGTTTCGGCCACGATTTCGTCGACCCAGAGCCGTCTGCCAATAGGGCGGCAAAAGAGAATTCCACAAAACGAACTAGCACCGAGGACAACTATTCTTCGCCCGAAAGGAATGGTCGCTTTTATGGACGATATGATCATCAAAGTTCTACTCGCTCAGTTCCCGCCTTTTTCGGTGTGTCCTACATGGGTGTGACATTCCCTCCCGAGAAACGCCTTTTCCTTAGTCAGGTTCTCGATGAAGTGTTCGATGGGCTCTACGGTTATGCCATGGTTCTCAGCCGTGACCGCACCGAGGCAGAGGATCTTGTGCAGGAAACATGCGTTCGTGCCGTCCAAGCGATAGAAAGTCTGCGGCCTGACAGTAATGTGAAAGGTTGGCTGTTCACGATTTTACGAAACATCTGGCTCAATCAGCTGCGACGACGGCGTGCCGCGCCCAAGATTGTCGAGCTTGATGTGGACGAGAGCACTGCGGAACTCGCTGTGGAAACATCCAAAGATCCTCATGCTCTTTATGTGAGCAAAGTGGAGCGCGAGCAGGTACGCGAAGCGATACAGCAGCTCTCCGAGGAGTTTCGCGAGATTATCGTGCTGCGGGAGTATGGAGAGCTGTCCTACCAGGAAATCGCCAATGTTTTGGGCTGTCCGGCCGGCACAGTGATGTCGCGCCTCGGAAGAGCGCGATCCAAACTCCGATCACTTCTTTCCGGCAGTTTACGCACCCCAGATGGACGAGCGAAGGGAGCCGCAGAATGAACCGCTGCGAAGAGCGAGCCAGCGATATCCTGCTTTACCTTGACAATGCATTGACTGGCCAAAAGCTTGAAGACTTTCGCGCGCACTTGGCAGGCTGCTCTGATTGCGGGGAACGCTTGGAGGAAGAGCGAGCGCTTTCGTGCCTCTTGCGTGAAGCGCGGCCATTGTATTTGGTGCCACTGACACTTCGCGCCCGTATAGCCGCGGCCGCCACAGAGCAAGACTCTGGGCTCTCTCCTGCCTCTGATCACAGCCGCAAAACGCGCATGCAAAATTTGACGCGATGGTGGCGAGACGGCACTCGGACTGTTTTCAGTTGGAAGCCTCTGGCGGCCATGACACTAGTCCTCGTTCTAAGTTTGGTCTTCACTCCAGGTGCCGTCGAGAGGGTACGCGCCAGGGACTACGTAGAGGCCGCTACTGAGACTCACCGAAGTTACCTGGAAGGGGCCCTGCCACTCCAATGCCGCTCCCACTCGCCCGAGGTAGTCACGGCTTGGTTTGCAGGCAAAACCCCATTCCACTTTCAGCTGCCGACCTCGCAGTCTGAGCCGAACGGCAAAGCTGTCTACTGGCTGATAGGTGCACGCCTAGTGAGCTACAAGGGTAGTCCAGCCGCACTCGTCGCCTACGAGACGCCTACGGAGAAAATCAGTCTTCTCGTTGCTTCCAGCAAGTCTGCGATTGTGGCAGGCGGAGATGAAGTCCGCTCTGGCAATCTCACATTTCACTATCGGAGTGGCGCAAACTCCGAGGTGATCACTTGGACCAATCACGGTCTTGCGTACGCACTAGTGTCACCTTTAGCCGGTTCGCCGCAACATTCCTGTCTCGTGTGCCATCAGAACATGGCGGACAAGAATCTCTTCAAACAGTAACGGGAGCGGAGCGAGGCGATTCAGTCCCGAGCTATTTCGTTCGAAGTGTCAATCGGCTAACAAATGGCAGACTTTCACTGCGAGCGGAGTGCGGGGGAATAGAACCACGTATCGCGTGTCCTACTTCTAGCCGTAGCTGAGCGGCAACAAGACGCAATAACGCAGAGCGCCGAACTTAGCAAGTAGAAGTGAAAGTGAGGTCCACATTGAACTCGAAGCTGCACTCACACGAAGCTATTCCCGCCTCGAGAGTTTCGGCGGATAACCGTAGGTCTTCGTATGTCCGGGCGACGCGATATCGCCGCTTGCTCCATTCTGTCGCAGACCGTGTGCTTGGCAGTCCTGACAGAGCCGCCATTGCCGTAGAAAATTGCCTGTTCTCGGCCTGTCACTACGTCCCGGCATTTGATTGCGAGGGCGCCTTCCGCAGTTGGCTGGTACGGCTTGCCATCGACGAAGCTCTGGCGATACTTCATGGGAGAAGTATTCCCGAGCATCGGCGCGAGTGGTTGCTGCAGGAAGCAGCACAGCGTTGCTAGACCATCAGAAATTCCGCGATGATCGCGATCCTTGTATCCAACTGCTTTGCATTGGCATCGGTCTGAGTTCACGGTAGCGCCATGAGGAGGAATAATCATGAATTCCAAGCAAGTGGTTCTCATCACCGGTTTCCAGCACCGGATTCGGCAGACTATTCACCGAAACCCTGGCTCGCAAAGGGCACACCGTCTTCGCGACGATGCGTGACCCCGGAGGCCGCAATGCCAAGAATGCCTCGGAAATCCGTACGCTTGCGGAAAAGGATTCACTGCCCATTCACCTCCTTGAGCTGGATGTGACCAACGACGCGTCGGTCGAGCGCTGTCAAGCAGATCCCTGCGAAGATCCGCGCGGCACTTTCCTCAAACGCCGGCAATGCTCAGGAAGTCGCGGACGCCGTTCTGCGGATTATCGAGACTCCTGCGGGAGAGAAGCATCTGAGGTATTTCGTCAGCCCCCAGGGCTACGGTGTCGACCAGATCGACGCCCTCTCGAAGCAAGTGCAAGGCAAACTGCTAGAAGCCTTCGGCCTCGCTGCCGACACCAAATTCCTCAAAGGTAAAGCAGTTGCCTCCGTTTAGACTCTCTCGATATTAGGACGGTCATCTAAACACCAAGGCGGACAAGCTCGGGAATAAGCCCTCCCCTTTCGTGTCTAACTCTAGTCAGTACCTGTGATGTCCGAACTCGGTGGCCTTGCTCATGAGACCGAGAAACATCGGAGGCCCATTTTGATGACATCCTCGACTTCCACCACAACCGCGACACGAGCAGCCGTTCTTCCGCGGGGATGCACCTTTACGGACACGGATTGGCAGGCGCTTGCCCCATTCTGGTACCCGGTCGCTTTTTCCCATGAGATCGTACACACGCCCTACGCAGCGACGCTGCTTGATGAGCGGTTAGCGGTTTATCGACTTTCTGATCGTTCTTTGGTCGCAGCACGAGACATCTGCCATCACCGTGGAGTTCCCCTCAGTCTCGGCCACGTCGAGAGAGATGAAATCGTCTGCAAATACCACGGTTTACGATACGACCGGGAAGGCAGATGCACTTGTATTCCCGCTCATCCGGGCGGCACAATCTCGCCTCGATTGCGCCTCCAAATATTTCCAGTTCAAGAGCGTTACGGTCTGGTTTGGGTGCGACTGGTGGACAATGGCGCGGTTCCTTTTCCTGAGATGGAAGAGTGGGATGATCCAGGCTACCTCCAGGTAGTCCCTAAAAGCGTTGCCATGGAGGCTTCCGCAGGGCGACAGGTCGAGGGATTTCTTGACGTAAGTCATTTCGCGTTTATCCACGCGAAGAGCTTTGGAGAACCAGATAATCCCGTTGTGCCTGATTATCGAGTAACGAAAACCTCTACCGGCTTTGTGGCAGATTACATCAGCACCGTGAGCAATTATTCTCACGAGCACAAACATCTCAATCCACCGGGCTTTCTGTGGCGCAGGCGGTTTGAAGTCTTCCTCCCGTTTGCTGCAAAATTGACGGTGTTTTTCTCCAAAAACGGACAGCTTCACATCCTAAACGCGGCGTCGCCCGTGTCCGCGCGAAAGATGCGGCTCTTCGTTCCCATCTGCCGGAATTTTGACCAAGATGCTCCGGTTCAGGCGACCCTCGATTTCAATCACCAAGTGTTTTCGGAAGATATGGCAATTGTCGAGCGCCAGTTCCCAGAGGATCTTCCACTCGATCTGAACGCGGAAGCTCATTTTCCTGCGGATCAAAGTTCCATCGCATACAGACAGGGTTTGGCCGCTCTCGGCTTAGGGCGAAGCTTCACCACCTAGGGTGAGATGCCTGGGAGCGTTTCCCGGCCGAATCCAGGGACCGATTCCTCCCAAACGCCTGCTCAATCATGTCGGCGGCCATGTCCAGCCCGGAGAGGCGCCAAGCTCAGTACGCTGCGCCCTCCATGCTAATCCGTTTGATGCGCTTCTCGCTAAAGGGAACTCACACACCCGCTAGATTCCGCGTAACGTGTTTTCGTCCTGGGAATACTTGTCGAAGCTCGGTGTTATACAGAGCGAAGTATGAGAATCCACTAAGGCGGACAAGCCATGGTAAGCCTCACACGAGCAAGGAGCACTGAGATGAGTTCGAGTAATGGAAAACTATCAGCAGTGGATTTCGTGGGGCGCGTTCGCCCGAATCAGCAGAAGCTCAGGTCTGGTCTAAAGTCACATTATGACTTCATCGTTTGTGGGTCAGGCTCCTCTGGCTCGGTGGTGGCGCGCCGCCTGGCAGAGAATACCGATGTCAGCGTGCTCTTGCTCGAAGCAGGTGGCAGCGACGATGTGCCAAGCGTGACAGAAGCGGCTCGGTGGTTTGAAAACCTCGGAACCGAGCGCGATTGGAAGTTTGTGGCCCAGCCCAATCCGCACCTCAAAGGGCGTTCCATCCCGCTAGATATGGGCAAGGTGCTCGGCGGGGGATCAAGCATCAATGTGATGGCTTGGGTGCGTGGCCATAAGAACGATTGGGATTTCTTCGCGTCCGAGTCCGGCGATCCGGCATGGAACTACGAGTCGGTACTCAATATCTACCGCCGGATTGAAGACTGGCAGGGCGCACCAGATCCTACGCGCCGTGGAACTGGCGGGTTGGCAATCCGCGCCTGATCCGAATCCAATCGCTCCCGCCATGGTGGAAGGAGCGCGTTCCATTGGGATGCCGACCTTCGATAGCAACAACGGCCGTCTGATGGAAGGCGATGGCGGCGCCTCTATCATCGATTTGCGCGTACGCGATGGAAAGCGTTTATCCGTCTTTCGAACTTATGCCTTCCCTTACATGGATCGGCCAAACCTGACAGTTCTCACGAACGCATTGGTTACCAAGCTTACCTTAGAGGGAAAGCGAGCCAGCGGCGTGGAGGTCGCTCTTGACGGAAAAATTCAACGCATTACGGCTGGACTCGAGGTTGTTCTGTCGTTGGGCGCGATGCACACGCCGAAGGTGTTGATGCTTTCTGGCATTGGCGATGAAGCTGAGCTGCAACGCCTGGGCATACCGGTCGTCCAGCATCTTCCGGGGGTGGGGCAGAACTTTCAGGATCATTTTGGTATTGGCTGTGTCTGGGAGTATCAGCAACCGCTCCCTTTACGCAACAACGCAGGTGAGGCAACGTTCTTCTGGAAAAGCAATCCTGGTCTTGTCACTCCGGATTTGC